>Ga0209636_10000296_pt1 | contig 45465 bp, 26 predicted proteins | sample DeeMarSWOR152_54_FD_187464 | JGI IMG/M metagenome (GOLD analysis project Ga0209636, IMG submission 187464) | Marine sediment microbial communities from White Oak River estuary, North Carolina - WOR-1-52-54 (SPAdes) (version 2) | ecosystem: Environmental > Aquatic > Marine > Intertidal zone >...
CTTGCATTATTGGCCAATTGTCTGTAAAGTAAGCAATGTTTCGTTTTTGGAATCCTAACAAAACTTATAGTTCTATATATGATGTTTGGAGCAGTGGCCGAGTGGTTTAAGGCGACGGTCTTGAAAAACTTCTTAAAATCCCCCATACTTCACAAGTATCGCATATTTCAGAACTTACTAACTGGTAAATATCGCATATATTAGTAGATATTATATCTTTTGGTTGTAGTTTGGTTGTAGGTGCTAAAAGAGCTAAATTCTGTCTTATTAAGTAGCTGCGAGTTTAATTCTCACGGCCCTTTGCTGTCTTTGAAAAGTATATATGGTTACAATTCCGGCTATTTGCCGGTGAGCCACTCCAAAGCAAAAACGGCAAAATCCCCCATATTGACAAAGCAGTCACCCGTCGCATCCATCAATGGACATAAAACCATATTACAACCTGCCGAAAAATTTCAATGTTTATCACTTACCTTTTTATGCTGTGCCAAACCAAGAAAGACTTTTAACATTTCCGGTGCTACCTTAACTTCCACAGGTGTATATGTAGGGGTACCTGTCTTGATTTTACCATCCTCAAACCAGAAAGGATCCATTACCATACACGCCTCGCTGCGACCAACTATATAACCATGATAAGACGTCCAGTACCTGCCATCCGGACCAATGAAAACCTGATTATGACCGACAGTTACATACGGTGAATTCGGGTCTTGGATTTCTTTGCCTTCTTTAAAAAGATAACCCTTTCCCTCTCCATCACGAAATGCTCCAAACAAAGGATTATTTTTATACTTTGTCCATGGCCCGCGTATATTTGTCGCTGTTGCATAGCCAACTGCATAACCCTTCGTCCACGATGAATAAAACAGATAATAAACTCCTTCATGCTTAAGTACATGCGAACCTTCCATACCTGCACCATCCCATTTACCAGGCTCCTGGTTGATTAGCTTGACAGGTTCTTCCTTCAATTTACCTTCCGCAAGGTCAATTTCCGCAACATAAATATGATGAAGGTCTGTCCAGCCGTTATTAAAAAACGCATATGTTTTACCATCTTCATCCTCAAACAAACTTATGTCATTCGATGCAAATTCCGTCAATGGTTTATCTGGCGTCAGCACAGTATAAGGCCCCTCAATTGTATCTGCCGCCGCAAGACCGCACGCATGATAATGCTTCATTGTTGCGGTATCACCATAATCCCCGCTGTTATTTTGACAGTTAAACGTAAGATAATACCTGCCCTGTATTTTACGAAGCTCCGGCGCCCAGAAACGATCCTTGTACCACACATCTGCCGGCAGTTCATTGGCATCTATCAAAAGCTTGACAAAAATCCAATTAATTAAATCTTCCGAAACATAAAGCTTAACTCCAGGATTTACCCCGCTCCATACAGGCTCGCATGTCCCAACCGCATAAAACTTACCATTGTCAGGAACAATATGAGTATCACGAAATTCCAGTTGTACATTAGGATTCGTATAACAAAATATCTTCTCATCGCCTGTCTTATTCGTTTCCTTTTTGGTACAGCCCATAAATGTCACTATAACAACCATTACAACTGTCAAAAAAATGAGATTTCTAAAATTCTCCTTCATTACCTTTTTCCTTAAAAATATTTTATTTGAAATGACTTATTTATAAATCGTATTTTTTCTTTTAGTTCCTTTGCAATTCGATATTTACTGGTTGACTTGTCTCGCACTTAATCCACCGATGCTCACGAACAACTTGCGGATGTTCTGCCGATACCTTTTTGGTAAACTTTATAACCAAGTGATTGAAGAATTGTTCTTACAATCTCAGCAACAATGGGTAATACCGCATGGAGAAAATGGTTTATCCTCGCAATTTCTTTTGCATTTTGCATTTCTGAACTCCTTCCATAAAAATGTTTGGCAAATTTACTAATATCTAGTTTTGCTACAAAGGTGTGAAAAAATAGAGGAAGGCCCATCCCAACCGGTTTGTTTTAATGCATTGTGTTCCCAAAGGCACAGGTTTTTATACGCTTCGAAGAACTGCTGCTACTATTGCCGCCAGGTCAGGTGATCCGTTTGCTGTTCAAAGGCTTCTTGGCCATGCAGATTTACAAATGGCAACAAGGTACGTGCAGGATGTTTCCAGACAAACGGACAGAGTTATTGAAAATAGCAGGAAGTATGTATGTCAGATTAGTAAGTAGCACAACGAGAAAAGTTATATGGTTAACCACTACTTGCTGGATTCGAGCCTTTCTCGGGGAGTTGGGGAGGGGTTTTATAAATTGTTAAATCAAGTTTATATAGAAGCTTTTTAACGCTTCTGTTTTGGAGCGAATGTTTGAGATGTAACTGAGGGAATATGCGATAGCAATCAGTAACGATTGGCATGTGTTGATTTGTAAATTTAAAAATGTCTTATTTCAGCCAGTATTGTGCAAAGACAGCAAAATCTTTAAAGTTAATTATGCTATCATTATTCAAATCCGTTTCTCTCGATGTTCCAAACGGTATACCATTGTAAAGTTTTTCTATTTCTGTTGATTCGAGGCAATAATCGTAAATGCTGAACTCATCCAGAGAACCCAAAAAGTAATCATCGGCATATTGTGACTTGCCAAGCCAGTTATTAGTCGTGACACCCATATCCGAAGGTGTTAATGTTGCGCTCGTATTTGTGGCAACAGGTGAACCGTCAAGATAAAGTGTAATGGTATCATTGTCGGCATCGATAGTTACGGCCACATGATGCATTCCGCTGGGCAGGGTTGATGGCGCGGTCGCCTGCTGTTCAGCACCGTTCCCCGAAATTGTTATAGCAAATCTCATTGGCCCGCTTGTGCCGGTTCTTGGTGTCAGGAACATGTTGACGGTTGTATTCTTACCGAAGTCAAATATTCTCTGCCATGAACCGCCTGAATTTGAGAAATCAACCCAGGTAGCGAAGGTGCAATTGGTAAGTGAACTGATTAAGGAGCCAATAGGCAGGCTTACATAATCGTCATAACCGTCAAAGCTAAGCTCACCTGAGCCGTCTAGTGCCGCGCCACCATAGATGGTGCCGTCATCGCCTCCCACACTGTCGTAAGCGGTAGTGCCGCTTTCCTCATTAAAAGCCCAGTGTCCGACAAGTCCGGGATTTATGGGCTCATACTCAACAAGCCAGTCCAGTACAAATATTTCAAGGTCGTTGGCGTCAACTATTCTATCCTTGTTAAAATCACCAGTATAAAATGTGGTTTCAGCTACAGGCTCAGATGGGATTGTTTCATTGTCATACTTGTCTTTCATTTTCACCAGATAAATATATTCAGTGCCCGGCTGAAGATTTTTATCATTATATGTCGGGCTGCTTTGCCAGCCACTGCTGGTAGCTCCGGGATTGCCCGTAAGTTCCTCGAATTTATACTGAATTATGCCGCTTGCATCTGTGCCGGTTACAGCGGTCATTGTTATCTCAGTAGTACTTATAGCAACAGGAGGCAGGTCAAAAGCAGCAGGATTCGGTTCAGGTGGTTCACTATCACCCAAATTGAATCTATCGTATATAAATACATCCTTGATTCTACCGTCAAAGTAGTACTTGTTGCTGCCTGTATCCATCGCAAAGCCGATTCGGTAATTCTTGCCTGCTACATCATTCTCTGTTGCCAAATAAGTCCTCGAAGCCCTCAAAACGTCATCAACATAAAGTTCAACAAAGCTGCCATTAAACCCAACTGTAATCTTTTGCCACTGCCCTAAAGTTACATAAATACCTGTCCTCCAGAAACCCACATTCTCAAGACGCACAAGTATCTCTCCATTGTCAAGACCGAAGCCGCTGCCCTCTAAGCTGCCGTCTCTTTCATCAGTGGAATCCAAAACGCCCTCGTAATAAGTTACATTATCCGAGGTATCCGGATAAATCGAGGCCTCAAGAACACGCTCAAGTCCGTTATGAACACCGCTTTGAGCTTCTGTTGTAGAACCATCAAAGTCCTGAGGCGAATTATAATAGAATACACCAATGATATCTCCGCTCCTGCGTATCTCATTGGCAATTTCATCTGCTGTTAATGCCACGTTATAAAAGCGGGCGTCCTCAATATCGCCGGTGAAAAGATTACCATCCCAGTCCCTGCCGATATACAGACCCTCTGCCTGAGTGTAGTCATTCGAGCCAAGGACATCATCGGGAACCAGTGTTATTGCTGATGTATCTTCAGGCGCTCCACCATTTACATAAAGTGCGCTCTGGCTTCCGTCGAGGGTCACTGCAATATATGTCCAGGAACCAACCGGTATAACAGAAGTAGATACCAGCTCCTGAGGTATTCCACCATCAGTGATGGTAAATCTTGCATACCCTGACCCATCAAGCGCAAGCTGCAGGTATCTGCTTGCTGAACTACCCATAAACAGCAGGGGCTTATTACTATTACTGGTCGGCTTGACCCACAGACCGAAGCTTCCGTTAGACAAATCACAAAGACTACGGTCTAAGACCATATACTGGCTTGCTCCATCCAGCCTTAATACCTGGCTGTTCATATATGCAGCATTGACTCGCAGAGGATTACCGCGCAAAATCGCATGCTGAGCACCAAACTCATCCCAGCAAATCTGGCCTTCAGGCTCTTCAATGCGATAAGAGGCAACAAGGCCGCGAGGCTTAGCCTTCGTCTGTACCCAATAAGGGACATACCAGCCGCCCCACGGAACATGACAGAAATGTACTCCATCGGAGAGGTTCTCGGCCATCGAATAATCATAGTCAAGTATTGCAGTATTTGAAATGATGCCTTCCCAGGGCAGACATACACCGCGTGCAATGGCGTTATCCTTGACATTTGTCGAACCGATGAGGTGCGCATAATCTTCAACAAGACCATTTCCTTCAACGACGCAACTATCCTGGATAATGGCACGGTCTCGGACTTTGGCATCGTTTCGGACAATTGCATTGCTCCTCACAACGGCATACCCGGAAACGACAGCGTTATTTTGTATTCTCGCATTTTCCATCACAACGGCATAATCCTCTACTCGGGCGTAATTTTCCACTCTTGCATTTCCCAACACCATTGCGTCGGGCCCGACCCATGCTGTGCTTGCGACATAAGCCGTGTTGTCCTTCCAGCCTCCACCCTGCGATGGTAGCAGATAAGAGCCCGCCCCTTTACTCCAGGCCAGTTGTCTTTTAGCAGGTGTTGCTCCAACGATTCTTACCTCGTATGGATAATGCAGACGGTCTTTATGCTTATCAACAGGAAGCCTGTTATCCGTCCATTCCAGATTCAAAGAAGTATCACTTGGAGTCGGTACGACAACAAGATATACCTTAGTTTCACCGGGATTGAGAGTAAATGTTTGTGTTCCGGGAGACCATACATCGCTGAACCTAACATTGTCTGAAGAATCCATCGCAGCCAAAGACCAGCGCCAATCCTCGGTATTACCCATCAAATCATAACCTTTTAGCTCAACTGTGACATTAACATCAGTTGGATCAAACTCGTGATACATATAACCGAATTTTTCAGGAGCTTTTTCAAATGGAGCCCTCCACCAGCCGGGTTTATCTGCAAGTGGTATTAATAGCGAACCTGTTATATAATACCACCATGCCTTATCATTGCTTGTATTCCAGAGAGCTTTTGCCATTTTACTGCCATCTTCAAAATCCAAAAACGGCCAGTGACGCAGACCGAAAGCCACAACATCCGCTACGCTATAACCAACAGGCAGCAAAGTTGCCAGTTTATCATAGACCGTATATTCTTTCGTACCCTCATACCACAATTGTGCAGCAAGATTAAGGTTAAGCCCCATATCAACGGCATAATCCTGCAGGGCCTGATGGATGCGGTAATCGGCATAAATCAATCTGCCATGATCCTGCCTGTAATTGCTCCATTCAAACGGGCTTGTTCCTATGTTGGTTGGGTGGTCAGGGAAAAGACCGGAAAAATGCATATCTCGATTGTTCTGCAAATGATTGGCATGTGATTCCCAGTGACCACCTGTCAAAAAGTTAATCTGATGGCCATCAAGGACATGGCCGAATTCATGTGGTACCGGATTGCCCCATCCTTCGTCCCACAAACCACCTGCAGGGACATTAAGCCATCCGAATCCATTTCTACCGCCCATCCAGAATCCGCCAAACCACGTTGTATGGTTTACCTTGTAGCGGTTGCCGTCCCGACGCCATAAATCCCAGCTTTCAAATGGTTCCACGAAGCCGAGCTTCTTGCAAAAGACCTGATAAGATTCTTCTATCATTCTCAGTGCACGTCGGCCCATAACCGGAGGATTGAGAGCAGCGTCAATGTTGTAGGATTCTGGCGACCACCAAAAGACAGCATGCTTGGATTCCATATAATTGCAATCTGCAAGTGTTTCTCCAGAGGCAAGACCCACATCAGTATTGATTAGCAGCACATCCCCCGGAAGGTCACCAACCTCGACATAATCAATGTAAAATGTCTGGCCGTTACCTGAATTGCCAAGCGGATAAATACGCAAATCATCAAGAGAATCTCTCCACCAGACCACAAGACCAAGGTCAAGCCTATATGTATGCCAGTCGCCGTCTTTGACGATTTCCGAAGAAGGTATTCTAAATTCCCTGCTTGTGGAAGTTACTCCGTCATGAGTTGAAGTTCCGAATCTGAAAATGATGTCGTCATTAAACGAGGCGGGGACCTTTATTCTTATCTGGAGATAATCATAGAAACCAAAGTCAAGGTCTGGTCCTGAGAAGTTAAGTCGCTGAATATAAGGAGATGCAGCGGTGCCAGTCCCGGTTATAGCACCGCCTGTAGCGGTCAGGCCTGAAATGCTGGACCCTGACCAGCTTTCGAGATTGCCGGCACTATTCCATTCCCAAGAGGTTTTATTTACGAGCCTGTCAGCGGGGTCAACCTGAACAACGGTAGCATCATTGCCTGTAGCAAGGCCGTTTGCTGCCGTAAAAATAAAAAAAACGCATGATACACGTAACAATTTTTGTATTTCTTTCACTTCTTATCTCCTGATACAGTTAGACGGTTTAATATTCTAAAATGCATACATATACTTATATACTGCCCATATGATATTTGTGTTTTCAACAATAATCAAAATACCCACTTTCTTGGAAGTGTGAGTTGATACCTCCAACAAAAATATTAATTATAATATAATTTTTGAAAAAATTAAGCATATCTTCCACTTGTGATGACCCTTTTTTTCAGAGTTTCTGTCATACGTCGCCACCCCACGCTATACGCTAAAATAATTGTTAGATTTTCATTGAAAAAATACGCAAAGTTTGGTATAATACCAACGATATTGGGAGAAACGGCTCCCGACGGGGCGGGAAGCACGCGGACACCCGCACGAAAGGAACAGCATTTCCAGTCAAATTTTGCCGTACAGTCGGGTATCCTGAGGATTAATGAATGGTCAATAACCATTTAACCAATTTATGCAAAACAAAGCCAACTTCCCCAACAATAAAATGAACATAAGTCTTGCCATAACAGGTGATTATGAAAATGAACAACTTTGCAGGCTCAGGCGGAAACAAACCCAAACAAAGCCAATTTCAAACATGTCCTTGCAAAAATGGGTCTTCACAAGATTTCTTCGGTTGTATAGTAATCGTATATAACAATAATTCGAGGAAATTATAAAATGTTAATCAGAAAGATTTCCAAAATACTGGTTTTAAGATATTTAATTGCTAAGCCATAATTGTTCTATTTCCTCTAGGGATTTGCCTTTGGTTTCGGGAACAAATGCTAATACGAAAAGGATTGTAACCATACAAAAAACCCCGTATAACCAAAAAGTAAATCCATGGTGGAATTTATCAACAAGCCATTTGTTCTCATCCAGCATTGGGAAAGACTGAGAAACCAGAAAATTTGCGCTCCATAGGCAGAATGTTGCAATTCCCATCGCTCTGCCGCGAATCTTAGTCGGAAATATTTCTGAAAGTACGACCCATACAACCGGCCCCAGTGACAATGCGAAACTTGCTATGTAACCCAGAACAAAAATCAGCAGCCATACGCCTGCTGCCTGATAAAAAGATGCAAAACCCATTGCAAAAAGACATATTCCCATACCAGCAGAGCCTGCCACCATAAGAGGTTTTCGTCCGATTCTGTCAACCGACACTATTGCTATCACGGTGAATGTAAGATTAACAGCTCCGACCACAACCGTTTGAAGTAAAGCTGCATTTGTCTCTGTGCCAACTTTTTTGAAAATCTCTGGTGCATAATAAAGAAATACATTAATACCTGTAATTTGTTGAAGTATCGCCAGCGTTACCCCAATAACCAACACTATAATCATCCCTGGCTCTAAAAGCTGAAGAACCGACCCTTTCTCATGAGCAATCGTTTCTTTTATAGATGCCAATTCCTTCTGTGCATTTTTTTCTCCACTTACCTTGGTGAGGATATCGAGAGCCTTGCTCTCCAATTTTTGTTTAACCAGCCATCTTGGTGTCTCTGGTACAAAAAACATCAAAAATAAAAGCATTGCTGAAGGCAGGGATTCTGAACCGAACATCCATCGCCATCCCAGTTGGACATTCCACCTTTCATCACCCTGTCCGGCTATGTAGTAATTAACAAAGTAAACCACCAGCATGCCGAATATTATTGCAAACTGGTTTATGGAAACCATCCTTCCGCGAATCCTGGCGGGGCTTATTTCAGCAATATACATAGGTGAAGTAATCGATGCAGCTCCCACACCCACACCCCCGATAATCCTGAAAATAATAAACTCTGTGAGAGTCCTCGGTAAAGCTGTCCCCAAGGCCGAAATTAGAAAAAGAAAAGCAGAAATGATAAGCGTCTTTTTTCTGCCAAGCCTATCACTTAAAATGCCCGCGATTGAAACACCTATTATGCAACCTATAAGAGCACAGCTTGCCGCCCAACCTTTGGCAGCAGGAGATAAATCAAATCTGCTTTGAAGAAATCCGATAGTACCTGATATAACTGCCGTATCATATCCAAATAACAGCCCTCCGAGAGCCGCTACAAAACATACCTGATAAACGAAAATTAGACTCCCTGTCTGTTTATCTTTCAATTTGAGACGCGTTTCGATTACACACTCCTTTTATTGTCTATATATCCCTGCCCAGCGTTTTATACATTGCCATTAAATTTTCAACCGGTATGTTACACTGGATATTGTGTATTGTGTTGAAGACAAAACCATTTTTCCTGCTGAAAACTTTTATTCTTTTTTTAACCTCTTCAGTGACTTCATCAGGTTTCCCGAATGGGAGAGTTTGTTGTGTATCAACTCCTCCACCCCAGAAAATTATTCTGTCTCCATATTTATCTACGAGCAATTCCGGATCCATTCCTCTTGCTGAACACTGAACAGGATTCAATATATCATAGCCTGCTTCTATAAATCCTTCAATCAAGGGCTCACATCCTCCGCAGCAATGTTTCATCGTCTTCCATTGAGTGTTTTTGTGAATCCAGTCGTTTAATTTCTTGGCGTGAGGCAAATACAAATCTTTGTAAGTATCAGGACCACAAAACAACGAGGTTTGGGATGCGAGGTCAGTCCCGTCCATAAATACAATCTGGATTTTGTTGCCAACCGCCTGATAAATAAGCTTTAGATTCTCAACGCCTATTTCAGCCTGTCTTGCGAAAACTTCATAAATATAATTTCTCCGCGTAACGGTGCTGATATACCATTCCTCAATGTCACGGATGCCCTTTGGATATTTGAGAAAAGGTGCGGGTACAAGAGCTATGTCACCAAAAGCTGTGCCGGGAAAGCCTGCAGCTATCGCATAATTTGTATTGTTATATAAATCACTGGCCATTTTCTCGTAATACATTAAATCCTTTTCGCTTACCGGAACAAACTCCTCGAGATTATCTTCCGGATTAAGTTTGCTCTCATCGATAGGCTGCTGACGGATAATCGAGTCAAAATAAAAACCCCCTTTAGGCATTTTTGCCGAAGCAGGAGCAGATTTATCACCCTCAGGATACTGTAAAATGCTTCCATCAGGTTGCGGATCAGTGTTGAATTTTTCCGGTACCAGAACATTTGTTCCATCAAATGTTATCCATGGTTTCCAGCCTGTATTTTCAAAACCAAAAAAATTACGAGGTCCGGGAAGGTTAATTACATCAATTTCCAGAGCCTCGAGCAAATCTATCACCACTTCACCAAGCATTTGATATGGTTCAACAACTTTTACAGGCTTTCCATTTTTGTCCAACCCCAAAACTTTGCGCAACTTCGCGATTATACTTACATGTGCTCCCGTACAAAGCGTCCCGCCTAAGTCAAGCGGCACTCTATCTACGGGTTTATGATTAAGTGTATTTATAATCCTCTCTCTAGGGATCATTTTCTTCTTTCTAATACATCTTATAAAAATTTAACGTTCAAACGCGATAAATTTAACGCTCATAATATCACTCTCATAATAACTTTATTCTTCAGAAATCCATTATTTATTTTTCATCAATAAAATGAGCTTATTTTATGCTTTTAACTTCTTATTTCAAAACATCATATTGACAAAAATCATTATTATTAAACTGGTTTTGCCAGCTGGTCCAAATCCATTCGGCAGTGCGAGAGACATTTGAAATTCTAACTTCATCAATTTCTGAAGGTGTTAATCTATTTTCTATAGCACCTATCCTCATAGTATGAGATTGTGAATCTATAATGCCTTTGCCTTTTCTTTCAGCTTCCATAATGCCATTTACATACAGTCTGGCTACAGTACCATCCCAAGTGCCGCATATGTGATACCACTGACCAATCTGTAAAGAGGATTTTCCTACCGGTGCCTTTGCTGCATCAGGCATAAATGGTTTAAGTTCAAAGCTCGGCTTTAAGGACCCTCCTTTAAGATGAAGATTATACTCACCCCAGCCTGAACCTTTAGTTACAATGCCAACAATGTTTTTGGAAGACAATGGTTTTACCCAAGCTTCGATGGTAATATCTTTTTCGATATCGAGTTCTGATGTCACACGATTAAAATTAATGTGCGATTTAATATCAGGTAAAAAATGCTGAGCTGAACCGATTATTCCTTCAACGGTTTGGGTTCCATTTGCCTTGCCATTATTTTTATTCAAAGAATCCTTAACATCAGGTTTACTCATATGCCAAACACCAGAAAAACCTTCCGACCAGACAGAACCGTCTGTCGTGTATGAAGGCAATATTGTTTCTTCCGAATTATCCCAGTATGCCCATATATATGAATTTTGGTCTTTTACAGAAGGAACCTGTACCCAGATATAAGAGTTGCCTTGAGCATCCCATTTTTCAATCTCAAATTTTAATTCTGAACCATATTCATCACTGAATCGAAGGTCTCCGCCATCAATGGAGGCAAATTGGTCATAGCCAAATCCTTGTATTTGCGAATTTAGAATTATCAAAGCAGGAAAATTTCTCAACATTTCATTTTTATCGTAACATTTAAAGGAAATTTTCATCTGATGCTGCCATTTACTGAAATCCTTTGCTGTTGTAAAAACCTCTGTCTTTTCTGACCAGCCGCTTCCTGCAGAATTCTCAGCATAGCAGCGGTAATAATAAGTTGATGCTGGCTGTAAAGCAGTAATATCAACACTGAATGTCCCTATCTGTATTTCTCCGAGGTCAATTTTGTTATCCCAGTTATCATTCGACAATCCTCCATCATTGTCACCGAAGTAAATGAACACTTTTGTCGGAGACACATTAGCCATTGTCAGATTGCCGGTCAGCTTAGCCGATGTCTTTTTTATTTCGGTTGTGCCTTCTGCTTTATCAAATTTAACGGCAGGCTTTGTTTGAAAAGAAATGCTTGAAACCGCCCATTTGCTGCCGTGTTGATTTTCTGCATAACACCGATAATAATAAACAGTATTGGGTTCAAGTTCTGAAATTTCTGTTGACAGATGACCGAGAGATCTATCTCCAAAGGATACTTTATTATCCCATACATCAGCATCGGTATGACCATCCGAATTCCCCCAATATATATAAGCCTCGGTAGGCATTATACTTGCTGAAACAAGATACCCATTAAGAATAGCGGTAGACATCTCAACATCTGTCGCACCGGCAGCATTGTTAATATCTACAGCTGATTGAGTCTTAAAACTGGAGGAATAATCTGCCCAGTCTTGGCCTGCTTCATTGGTAACATAGCAGCGATAATAATAAACCGTATCCGCTTGGAGATCTCTTATTCCAGTTTGAAATACTCCAAGGTCTTTTTTACCCAAATAAATATTGTGTTCCCAGTTTTGTTTGTCAACACCTCCATCTTGAGCTCCCCAGTAAATAAATACATCATTCTTATTTTCATCTTGTCTTGAATAAACGAGCTTTCCGTTTAATTTTGCTGTGACAGTTTTTATATTTTTGGCTCCATTTGCGTTATTAATAATGGCAGGAATATCACCTTCTATATACGACATATAAATTTTCTTTTCACTGAAAAATCCCCATTTGCCATTATACTTTCTCTCTGTTACTTTCATCGCTTCAGGTGTTATGTTTACTACAAAAAATCCTATCTCTTCAGGATTCCACCGCATATGAGGTGCATCATAAATATCGATCCCTCTCCAATTATATATTCCACAGGTGTGAGAATGACCATGAAAAATTCCAATTATGTTATAATTACCTATAACTTCATAATAGCTGTCTCTTTCCTCTTCAGTCCACCAGTTTAAGCTATGAGCCTTATCAAATCCGAAATGATGAAAGAGGACAACTGCTTTGCCGCTGTCGCCAACATTTTTTTTCAGGTCTTCTTCTAAAAACTCAAGACTGTGATGAGGATTATAGGGATGTAATTCACTGCCGGGCCTGACACCGAGACAAACAAAATGAACGTTGTCCCAGTCCCAGGAATAATGCAGGCCATTTTCAGAAATGGCAGTTAGATTCTTCCTTTCCTTGTTACGCTCAACTATGCCATCGCCTACAACACTGCCTAAAGAACCATCATGATTTCCATAAGTTTCATAAACTGGAAAATCGATTAAACCTTCACCATTTACCCCATAGTCCTGTTCAAAAGTCATCCACTGCCAATTTTTTGAATCATTTGTACAATCTCCACAGTGTATTACTCCCCGAGGCGTTTGCACATACCCATCGATATCATCAGGCAGTTTTGTACCTGCTATCGTATTCATTGCCCTGATGTTGTTTTTATTGGTTGATAATGTATCCATACGGTAATGTGTATCAGATACTACAAGAAATGTAATATCATTTTTTACAGGTGTATCCTTTGTTCTAAATGACCATACTTTGCCCTTAACAACTTCATTTTTATTAATACGCTGATCTACTCTCCAATAATATTCTGTACCTATTTTCAACGGAAGATAAGAAGATGGTATTTTACATTCTGTTATATGAGGTGCTAAATCTTTTATATCCGGCTGTTCGGCATTGTGTACCGATTCATAATCCAACCCAAAATATAAATCCTGTGATATAACTTTTTTCGCCGGTTTCCATGCAAGTTTCATTAAATTTTTTTCGACAATCTTACACTCATCTGCAGGTTCGGGTCCCAAAGACTGACCAGTTTTAGGACCATCAAAGTTCTTTCGAAAAGTTAAACGCCATTGCTTTTCCGGTGTGTATTGGCCAACATAAAGCTCATTTTCCGAAGTTATGTGAAAAACAAATACTCCTCCCCACGGCAAACTTCCATCATTAATAACATCAATGTCATTCCATTTATAAATGCCGGTGCCGGTATGGCCGTGTATAATACATATAACATTGTAATTTTTTATTGCATTGTAATAATCAACCTTTTCCACATCTGTCCACCAGTTGTCACGCGGATCATAATGATGCATCAAAATAACAGGACTGTCGCTGTCCCCTATATTTTCTTTCAGATCCTTAATAAGAAAATCTAACGCATATTCAGGGTCATGAATAGAACCATAGTTGGATTCAGGCGACCATTTATTGCCTGGATACAAATTCAGCTGAATAAAATGAATCCCATCCCAGTCCCAGGAATAATGCAGGCCATTTTCAGAAATAGCTGAAAGATTCCTGCGCTCAAGATTACGTTTCTTTATAGCTTCCTGTACTAAACGTTTTTTACTCAAGTCGTGATTGCCAAATCCCTCATAAACTGGGAATTTAAGTCTGCCTTCACCATTAACACCAAAATCAGCTATCCAGAATTGCCATTGTTTTTCATTTATTCCTTCAACAGCACCATTATCGATTAAATCACCAAGCACAAAAACTCCTCGCGGCACATCTACCTTTCCTCCGCCAAGTGATTCTGGGTATTCGGTTCCAAGTAAATTATTAATCAAATCAACAGCCGCAAATCTGTTCGCATTTTCCTCTTCAGTCTCTTTATAATGTGTATCCGAGCATGAAAAAAAGGTTATATCGGCCCCAGAAGATCGGATTGCTACATTCAACAAAAGAGAGACAATTAATAATCCTGTACATTCGATTTGCTTCATAAACTTATATTTCCATTTTTACTTTTTAGATGAGATACTTAAATCAATTTGAATTGGATGATATCTCAAAAGTAACAGTTTTTGTCTTTTTAACTTTTGCCCATACAATTAAATTACCCCCTTTAAAAGTATTGCACAAACCATATTACATGACATATTTACTCAACTTTCCATTCCAGAATGCTTGCTGAGAACTTTGCTGGTTCAGCATTGGGCAGGGCCAGGTAGGGATCCAGGAATGCGTCTTGCAGAGTTGCTTCAAGTCTCAGCGCACTTGTTTTCACCGGCTCGAAGGTGACACGGTTATATGTATCAATCTTAACACTGTAAGGCTCGTTGTTTTTTACAGGAATCCAATCATCGCCTTCTTTATAGAGCAAACGCCATGATTTAGGCTTTCGTTCTATGGTGCCGAAGCGGTCGTACCAGTACACCTTGCTGCTCGAGATTGTCGCAGGTTCCTTAAATTCATACTGAACCCATTCGGTTGTACCTACTCGTCCATTCCAATTGAACACGCCGCGGGAAGCATCCGCCGAACGTGCAGGTTCAATCTGATCACAAAGCACCCGGAAATTACCGGTTTCCGTTGAGGCGGTGACTTTGCTGTTCGTTGCAATACTCGGCACTGGTGGCAGGACTGCTCGGGAAACATCGCGAAGAACCCAGATTGCCATCGGAGTAGATTCTCGGTTAGCGCGGGCAAAGTACGGTATCGCAGTCATCTTGTGCGGTTTTTCCACCACGCTGACACCGTCTTCACCCCGTGTTACTGCCTTGACATCGCCGGTAATTACTGTTACTCCGTTCAGCAAATCCTTTTTGTATTCTGCTGTAAAATTGGTCGAATCAGGAATAAGAATGTTGTAGACTTTTTTGTCAGAAGTCGGATTGTCAATGCCTTCAACACAATAAACTATTGGCCCACGTTCCAAAGCAACAAGTCCCCGATCATCCTTGACCATTTCATGGGCAACTACGAGGCGGACCGGCATCGGCAGGTCCAATTCAATTGTATCCTCCTGTTTCCAGACACGGTCTATATAAACGAATCCCTTGTTTGTCTTGCATGGAATCGGTTTGCCGTTCAAGCTTATAGATACCGTTTTATCCGATGGCTTCATATTGCGATACAGCTCTGATGGTACCGGATTGTTTTGAGCCCAGCCGGGGATTCGAACCGCGATAGTGAACTGCCTTGGTTTCTCAGGCCGAACCGTAATCTTGACCTCACCGTTCCATGGATACTCAGTGTCCTGAATAAGGGTAACAGATTGACCCCCCAGATCAATCTTCATTTGGCTGCAAGCAAAAAGGTTGACGTAAAGTGTTTTGTCCTTCTGTGCATAAAGGTAGCCGGGGATTGCTGGTATAATCCGGGCAATATTGCTCGGGCAGCAGGCACACCCAAACCATGGCTCGCGTAATCCACCGCCTGTCTCAAGGGGATTTGGGTAGAAAAAGGCATTTCCCTGCAAGGATACACCAGTCAGAACTCCATTATACAGTGAACGTTCCAGCACATCTATGTATTTGGCATCGCCATGCAGTAGAAACATACGATGGTTCCACAATACCATGGCAATCGAGCCGCAGGTTTCATTGTATGATGACCGATTGGGAAGGAAGTATTCTTTATCGAAAGCCTCCCACAGCCCGCCGCCCACGCCGCCGCTGATAGCCATTTTTTTCCCTACGACGTTTTCCCATAAGCGGCCCACAGCCTCCATGTACTTTTTGTCACCGGTTAATGCCGCGATGTCTATCATACCTGAATAACCATACACAGCACGTACCGCATGACCAACTGCTTCTTTTTGTTCAATGAGGGGTATATGGTTCTGGTCGTACCAGTTGCCGTTTCTTCCTCGCTGATCAAGAAAGAACTTTGCAAGGTTCAGATAACGCTCTTCTCCGGTGACACGGTAGAGCTTGACAAGAGCCAGCTCAATTTCTTGGTGACCTGGAGGCTCGATGTGCTTGCCAGGCCCAAACGTCTGGTCTATCTTATCCGCAAATTTTATCACTATATCCAATAGATTCCTCTGGCCTGTAGCCTGATAATGAGCTACTCCTGCCTCGATCATATGCCCGGCACAGTACAGTTCGTGCATATTCCCGATGTCTTTCCACTGCCTGTTCATCTCCTTATTGACCTGGTAAAATGTGTAAAGATAACCGTCCTCCATCTGGGCTTTGGCCATAATGTCTATAAAATCATTGATAAAAGCACGATGTTCATCTGAGATTGGTCCTCTCAGAGAGTAAGCAATTCCCTCAAGAATTTTATACACGTCGGAATCATTAAAGAAACTTCCTTCAAACTTTCCCTCGACCTGGCCGGCGGCGATTTTAAAGTTATTTAAGCGGCCTGTTTTTTCACACTGGTCAAGAACATGCGAAATTGTGTTCTGGTAATGCACATCAAGGCGGGATTTCCAGAAATTATCGGTTATCTGGACGGTGGTGAAAGGAACAGGATCTATTGGGTAATCCTTACCGACATTGGCAGCCGCAAAATTAGAGACCATACTCGTTAAGGAAAAGACGATAGATAAAGTGATAAGAATTCCTCTGAACATAATCAACCTTTCTTACCCAGTTAGGCCGGGAACCAAATAGAAATTTCTGAAGACTTGGCGAATTACCATATTATTTTAACCATTTCTGCTTCCATAGAGACATCCTTTTCGCAAAACACATCGCTGCAGATGCTGCTGGGGATCTATAATCCAGACTGCCGTGTGTACTATTATGATTATAATCCATCAGACACTATTCCACAACATAAAATGATGTGGCCGGCAAGAACTTTCGTATCGGTTTTGCAATGGACACAGGTAGTAATAAATACTACTTTGATGGCAAGATCAAGGATGTGTTCATTTACGACAAAGACTAAGATTAATTAGTTTTCAGAGCATTGGAAAAGACACTCCTGAGAGCCTGTGAAATAGTTGAAATAGTTTTGATTAAAAATTTAGAAGAAATTTAGTTATTTAAAGATCTCTTTTTTATGTTTGTTGATTATCATAAATTTAACATATTTATAGCTCATGGTGTAGCAAGCAAAAACTCACCAGAAGGTTAATTATGTTAATATAAGGAACTTATTTAAAAAACTAAAAATGGATCAACCCAACCACTGGGGTGCGCAACAACTACCTTTGTTTTGATTCGCTGCTGGATGCCTACCTACACCACTACTGACTGTACGTCTTCAGCAAAAATGAGACAATCCCGCCTCCTTCATTGCCTCAAGCTCGCGTGTAATTCCTTCCTTACTGATGTTGCACCCCATCCACATCCAAAGTGTCCTTGGCTTAGCCGAGTCAGGTGGAAAGAAAAAATCCTGCTCCACCCCACTGGTGGTCCTTTTGCTGCCGGTAGATTCCTTGCCAATTTCTGTCGTGATTGCACGTGCACCTACCATCAGCAATACAACACAAAAGAAGATAGAAAACCTTTTTATAATTTTGTTCTCCTTATAAAAATTAACTAAACGATAATTAAAAACTTAATGATCTTTTAGTATATTTTAATTTACATCAGCAGGTGACAGCATTACCGATTTCAAATTCATTACTGCAAGGCCCGGCTTTGTTTCGGGTTTAACCAAAAGAGTGTATTTACCTTCTTTGTCAACTCTCACCGAACTGATTTTTTCGGTTTTGAAATTTGTCCAGCTGTCAGTGTCAGTGATTTTACCTTTGATTTTTTGCTCATTGATTTCGATGCTGTATTCGCTGCCGCCAACGCCTCTATCGCAGGCATAAGTGATTTCAACATTGAAAATTCCGGGCCTGTTTATTACAAAATCCCAAGCAACGTAGTCTTCAAGGTTTGTCCAGTAGCCAATATTATCCTTGCCGTTACCGCTTTCATATCGTGCAGTTGTTCCAAAGATTGCTGCATCGATTGCTTTTAACTCTACCGAGCCATCTTCTTTCTGCCTGATTGTCTGCGCGACAACCTGTGGTTCACCTACTATTTCAAGAACTACTACTGTATCTACCTCATCAGGTGCTTGACTTGGTACATTAATAATTACATTATTCTCGTCTTTGCTGACCGATAGACTTTCTGGTTTATCTTCTAACAGGTAAGCTTTTGTAAACTTGTTTTCAAGACCGGGCACTATCAGCTTACTGTCTGCAGGCCAATCAAAAACATGTAAATAGAGTTTTTCTTTCTTTGTCGTGCACCTGCCCCATGACAGGTTCTTAAAGACACTCGGCCCTGTTCCATAAATGCTTTCGCCATTGATATTCATCCATTTTCCGATTTCTTTGAGTCTCTCGACACTTTCCTGCGGGATAGTACCGTCAGCTTTTGGGCCTACATTCAACAAAAAGTTGCCGCCTTTGCTCGCTATATCCACGAGCTTGCGAATCAAATCCTCTGTTGATTTCCAGTTATGGTCGTTTTTCTTATAGCCCCAGGTATCATTCATCGTCATGCAGGTCTCCCAGTCTCGGCCCGGGATTCCTGTAACGGGTATAAACTGTTCGGGTGTTTCGTAGTCCTGCGGCAGATTGATGCGATTATTGATAATAATTTTTGGCTGAATCCCTCGTATCATATCCACAACCTCCTGCGAACGAAGCTCGGTTGTATTATGCTCCCAGCCTCCATCAAACCATAAAACTCCTATTTCGCCGTAGTTGGTAAGCAGTTCTTTTAATTGTCCCTTCATATAATCTATATACCTATTCAAATCTGCTCCTTCGGAGCTTCGTTTTTCCCAGGCTCTGCGTGGTAAATAGTCAGGATGATGCCAGTCCATTATCGAATGATACCAGCACATCTTTATACCTTGCTTGTGGCATTCATCTGAAAGCTGTTTTAAAATATCCTTGCCGTATGGAGATGCATCCACAACATCATAGTCCGTCATGTTCGAATCAAACATACAAAAACCATCATGGTGTTTGCTCGTAATTACTATGTATTTCATACCAGCCCCTTTTGCAAGACTAACCCACTCCTTGGCGTTGAACTTGACAGGATTGAATTGTTTTGTCAGAGGTTCATATTCCTCAACTGGAATCTGGCCAAAATTCATTATCCATTCACCAATGTTAGGAACCTCTTTTCCTTTCCATTCACCGGCTGGTATCGCATACAAACCCCAGTGAATGAACATTCCAAAGCGTGCCTCTCTCCACCATTTCATCCTTTCATTACGCTGTTCCATCGTTTCTGAAGACAAAGCGGGTAAGCAATTTAATATTACAATCATCAACACAGGTAATTTAATAATCAGTTTTTTCATGAATTATTCCTTTCCTTTTTCTGCAAAAATCTGAAACTCATTTATTGTAGGGCCTTCGGTTGCCTGCTTTACATATAAGCGGACATACCTTGCCTTGACGGACTCAAATTCAGCATTGAATCTTTCTCCGATTCCGTCGCCTTTATAAAAAGTTTTCCACTCCTGGCCGTCTTTATACTGCAATTCAAATGACTTGACGCGTCCGGCATAGGCCTCATCTATCATAACAGAGCTGAACTGCTGTTCCTCGCCGAGGTCAACTTCGAGCCAGCAATCGCTTACGCTATAATCGGTAGCCCAGCGGGTATCAAAATCATCATCAAACGCCTTGTTTGCATTATGACCGCGCTGGTTCTCAAAAACATTTGATGCGCTTGCCTTTTTACCTGCTGCCAGAGAGCCTGAACGAAATTTTACATCAACAGGCTCTATGGAAGCGGCGTCAGAATCAATTTCAAGCACTACTATCATATCAAGGCTGTCCCGATTTTGTGCAGGGACAGTAATATTAATTCCTTCTTCGGTTTTCTCGACCGTCACTGAACTGCCGTTAAGCAGGCTGCTTTTCAGAATTTTTTTGCCGATATCGGGAAGCGTCAGTGTCTCTTTACCCTGCCAGTCTAATATATGAACATAAATAGTATTCCCTTTATAAGTCGAGGCGCCCCATCTTCCGGGCTTGAATGGTCCGCCACGGGTACTGTAAATGGATTGGCCGTTCTTTTCGAGCCACTTGCCTATTTCCAGCAGGCGCTCAACCTGTCTTGGCTCAATTCTGCCATCCGGCATAGGCCCGACATTCAAAAGAAGATTGCCATCATCACCTGCACATTTTACGAGGATGTCGATGCACTCTTTGAGTGACTTGATGTTGTCATTCGGCTTCCACGCCCACTGGGTGCCGAGGGTCATACAGGTCTCCCAAGGAGCCTTGTTGTTGAATTCTCCGACAAACTGTTCTGGAGTATAATAGTCCGTACCGGGAAGGACTTTCTGTGCCCAGTAATCGTTCATAGAACCCATATCAAGCCGGTTGTTGATAATAATACTAGGCTGGAGAGTGCGAACAAGCTTGTAGGTATTCGCCTGATCCCATGGAGCATCGTTGTGCCCGGCATAGTCGAACCACATCAGGGAAATCTGTCCATAATTGCTGAGAAGCTCTCTTAGCTGTTCGCGCATATGGACAAGATATTTTTCGTGACGCTCGGTATTGCAGTCAGGGTCATGCAAATCCGCAGGGCAAAAATACCATCCCATGCGAAGACCGTTTTTGCGTGCTGCTTTTGCAAGCTCTCCGCAGATGTCTCTTTTGAAAGGCGTGCTGCTTATGTTGTATTCGGTGGTCTGGGTCGGCCACTCGCAGAAACCGTCCCAGTGTTTTGCAACGAAGACGATATATTTCATTCCCGCGCCGGAGGCAATCTGTGCCCAGAAATCCGCATCGAATTTCACGGGATTAAACTGCTTGTAGAGATTATCGTATTCCTCCGCAGGTATAATAGCACTTCCGAGCCCTCCTTCTGAACCGCCTCTACGGTCGCCTCCTCGAGACCAGGTTAATTCTGTCCCTTTTATGCTGACCGGCCCCCAGTGAATAAAAAGTCCGAAACGTGCATCACGCCACCATTTCATCCTCTCATGACGTTGCTCTCTTGTTTCTGAAGACAAAGCAGGTAAGCAATTTGTCACTACAATCATTAACACAAATAATTTAATAATCAGATTTTTCATAAATTATTCCTTAACTTTTATATTCCCATTACTGCAATCAAGTTACAAAACAAAAAGAATAAAGGCCTAATCCTTAAAAACCTTAAACGTGTAGATTCCTGCCCCATTTTCTGGACGCTCGCACCCTGTGAGAGTAATTCTTACAAATGCAGCCTTTGCCTTCTTTACATCTTTATGCGGGCTGACAGCATCCGGAAATTCGGATGTTTTGTCCGCATATGTTGTCCATTCCTTTGCGTCAAGCGAGGTCTCTATTGCATATTTGTAGGACAAAGTGGGATATTCGAAGCTTGTCTCAACACGCTCAATGTCAAAGGTGCCGTTCAAATCCACAGTCAGTGTTTGAGGATAACTGTTATCGGATGTGCGCCACAGACTTGCGTTACTGTTGTCGAGTGCGTATTCAGGACAATAGTTCCCGTTTTTCACACTTGTGGCCCGGGCATATTTGCCCCGCGCTATATCAGTGCCCTGCTTAACCAATGGCTGCAGCGGACCTACACCGGTTTGAGTCGGCACGACTTTCTTTAAGGTTCCATCAGTATTGAATTCCAGTTTGTCGGCACAGGTCTGACGGAACACTCCCTTGGCACCTTCGTGCGGCTGGTTGTGCTGATGGTAAATAATATAATACTGATTCTTAAACTTTAAGACAGAATTATGTCCCGGTCCTTTTGTGGTCAAGTCTGCATTTGATTTGAGCAGAACATTGTCCGGCGGTGTTATGAAAGGCCCGAAGGGATTTTCACTTGTTGCATAATGTACTGAATATGTTCCATCGTGCAAAACACCGGTAGAATATAACAGAAAGTAAGTTCCGTTATGCTTAATCATATATGAGCCTTCGACAAAGTCAGAAAGATACGGGCCATCCGAGGCATCTACCGCATCGGCTGGCTCTGAACCTGCGCCTCGGACAGATGATGCCGTAGCGGATTTGTCCCGTGAAACCAGCTTGTCATCGGAAAACACTTCGAAATTATACAGTCCAGCCCAGTGGCCGGAACAAAATGTAAAAGTGATTCTTACGAAACGGCCCTTTCCATTACCCTCATCTACATAACCATTGCCGGAAAATTCTGAACGATTTGCCGTGCGATCAGCAAAAATTGTCCAGCTGTTACTGTCTTCGGATGTTTCAATCTTGTATCCATACGCTACATCTCTGAATTCCGGGCAGGTTACAATTCGGGAGATTGGGACGGATTCACCCAAATCAACCATCAGCCATTGAGGCAGCCTTCCTCCGTTGGGCAGCCATTTTGTTCCCTTTAAAAAATGCACCGGCCCATCTATATTTTTGAGGTCCGGTGTCAGCTTAGCTGCCATTGCTTCCGACCAGCCCCAGTACATATAGGCCTGGCCATCCTCATCAATGAATGGATGAGAATCCATGTTGTAAGCAGCAACTATGCGGCCTGCCTTGCCTCCGCCGCTGACAATCGCTGTATTGTCTTCGCGCAGGTTTTTCCATGGCCCGGTTGGAGTATCGGCCACGCCAATCCACGTATCATAACCGCCGGAGCGTGTGATGAACTGGTAATATTTACCATCCTTTTTTATGATATCAGGAGCCCAGATGTCACCATTAAACTTTCCATATACCGGCCAGTTGGTCAGATGCATTTGCCAATTAACAAAATCCTCTGAAATCCAGACTGACGCCCGTCCATATGAACCGGCTTCGTTCTCCATCGAGGTGGCATAGATATAGAACTTACCGTTATCATAAAGAATATGTGGATCTGGAAACATTCCAGGCAATATCGGATTGCCATAATAATCGCCGGTAGGATAGACATTCACTATTGTCTTCGCCTCGGATGTGTGTTGCCCGTTACTTGCCTGAATCTTAAAAACATATTTACCCGGTTTATTTGCGATGGCCCAGGTAATCGGTTCATTTGGCCTTTCAAACACAACTTCCCCAGGTCCGCTTTCCTTTGTCCAGACACATTTTAACTCGCCTGGATTATCATCATAAACCACACTTGCCAGCAGCAGCTTATTAGGCAGAATGGCATAATACCCCAAGCCCACACTTATGCGAGGAGTCTCGTTCGGACCATCGATCGCTGCGTACGTAGCCGAGCACGTTATAGTCAGGAGTATCATTAAGAAAAAATGTCTTTGGAAGTTTCTTCTCATCGCCTTTTTTCCTTAAAAAATTTTCATTGAAAATCATATTTCAGATGCTTTGAAGTTCTATATTTAACGGTAGCTCTGTTTCGTATTTAATCCATAACACCAGGTCTGTTCCGTCCAGCCTGCGTTCATACCCAAAACGAAAAGTTTTTCCACGAGTAATTTCCCTGCCGTCCAGTTTCAGCTTTACACCAGTATCGCCCCAGTTTTTAATTATAAAGGCGGGATTGACAATAGGTGAATTCTCGCTTGCCTGTAGAGTGAAATTAACCGTTATCGTTTTACCAGGCGTCAAACAGTTCAGGATATATGCGCGCTGGCATGTGTCGAAACCCATGTTCTCGAAGTTTCCATTTTGAAGATTCAAAGCAGGCGGTGAGTTCCAGGATTTGGAGACAGTAACCAGTTCAGTTGCCTTTTTATCGGTGAGACCATACATATAAATCCAGGTATATAAAATTCCTTCTGCTTTAATGGGTGGTTCGCAAAACCATGTAAGAGATGTGTGCGCGGGACGGTCTGTGCGCGTGCCTTTACGGCCGTCGTTGGGCAGTTGACACACCGGCCAATGATTCCAGTAAGGAAAGTTACGGTCAATAAAACCTGAAGGTGGAAACGCAGCGATAGTTGCGCCTGGTCGGCGAATCATATACGGCTTATAAACCGACTTGAAGTTAACCATCTGGATAGTAGATTTCTCAGGTTCCCGGCCGATAGCCCATGGAAATTCAGGCTGCCAGGAAAAAGTGCGGCTTTGGCCTTCATCGTTTATTACCGTCAAAGCAGCAACTTCAACAGTATCAAGAGGCCCTTTTCCAGGCTGACTGAAAAATACTGTTTCCTGATTTGATGGCATTCCGCCGTAACCGCCTACAAATCTTCTTTCGACGTCACCAATCGTCCAGCACTTCTGTTCCCGCATCATTACTCCGTCTGGATAAATATAGAAATACTCATCCACCCAATCTCCCCAGCCGGTATTTGCATCAAAAAAAGTTGCGTTGTAAAATATATCGCATGGGCAATAGCGCCAGTGGAGCACAATCCTTGCATCGTGATTTTCAATAATCCGAATATGGGAGAAACGGTTTTGTTTGTCAGACATGTGCTCAGTGCATCCATTTTCGTTGCCTCTTTCAACACTCTGGTCGGCCATCAACAAACCGTTCTCAGTGACCATGCACAATCCGTAGTTCCATCCGTGCCAGAAAACATAGTTCACAGGCAGTTCATCAAATTTGACAACCACATCTCCCGGACCGCTCATCCGGTAAGTCTCGTCCCATGAGTCACAATATTTTAATTCCTCCTGACTTGCGCCAAATTCGCCTTTGCCCAGAACACCTGTGGGCATAAGGTTATATTTAAGGGGTTTTGATTCGGCTGGTTGGGTGTATGCAAAGGCTCTTTTCACCTCGTCTGCAGAAAGAGCCGAATTATAAATCTTAACTTCGTCAATTAAACCACTAAGAAGCATATTTGAACCGACCATACTGGGTCCTCGCTCCGTTTGAACAGGGGCGAGTTTTTCGTGACTGTAACCTATGAGCAGATTCGTTTGCTCCGGCTCAGTCACCTTACCTTCGACAGGCCTGAAACTGACCTGCATACCATTTAGATATATCGCAATTCCGGCATGCGGATCGTATGTCCCTACAACATGATTCCAGGTGTGAAGAGGCAGTGTGTTAGAAATAATTACCGATTTCACCCAGACCGAAACTGTTAAGTCTTCAAAAGAACCAATTGCTGGTACCCTCACGTGCTGGTCGATTCCATCCAGAGATAATGCATTTCCATTTTTACTAGGTATGAACGAACCACCAATAAGTGTCCCGTTATGAGCATTAGCTGAGTCTGAAACCATGTCTCCTGATTCCTCATCGAATTTCCACCAGACAATTGGTTCAGTTGTGCAATTCCCATCGATAATCCCGGCTATTTCTGAATCTTCTAATGCGCGATTATAGATTCTAAAATCGTCCATAAGTCCCTTATAATTACGCTTTTCACCAGCCCATCCGCCAATCTGTAAATCACTCAAAACGGTTTTTACGGGCCTGCGTATAGCAACGGTACTATCCAGTTTGCCGTTGAGGTAGAATCTGCATGATCTGTCGGAACTGCTGTAAACAACAGCAATATGAGTCCATTTATCACTTTCAAGAGTTGTTGCTGACTCAAGGTCACCAACTCCGTTTACTGAAAATTGCAGTTTGCGGTCGGCCCTTATCATTGTGTGCACAGAGCCAGTTTGCCATGCATCGGTATGCAGAATCGAATTATATTCCCTGACAGCATTATTGCACTCCGCCCATTTACCATTGATCCCAACGCCAAACCCAATTGCCCCCTGGTAATCTATTCCCAAAAAATATCCTGCCTTGTGGTCCTTCTGGTGGTCAAGAATAGCTGTCCAGTTCCAGGGGTATTCCTGAAGCGCAATCCACACCTCGATCGAAAATGCTCCGCTTAACTTCGGAGTTTTTTCAGCCTTACGCTCCATGTAACTGGATAAACCGTCAAGCTTTAGGCATTTTCCATCGACACCCTTGCTGATTATTTTGTAGTTACCATAAAGTTTATCATTTATTCCGGTTATAATATCATTGGTCGTGTTATTTTTTACTGTTTCGAAATGCCATGCTGCAATCGGTTCTGTCGCAAAAACAGAATTTACTCCAGTACATGCCGTAATTGTGCAAAGCAGGCTTGCATAAAATATATTAATAATTTTTCGCAACATTGTTTTGTTATTCCTTCTGGCCGGAAACAGGCTGGACTTCGATTGAAACTGGTTTTTCGGATTTTAACTGAAACCAGAGAATAAGATTGCTGACAGTTGTAGTTTTGCGGAATCCATATCGGAAATCCATACCATTTGTGGCGGGTTTGTCGTTGATTTTAACAATCACTTCATTCCTTCCCCAGCCTTTGACTACAAAAGCAGGATTGACAATAGGTGAGATAGAACTGCCATGGATAATAAGATTCAGTGGTGATGGTTTTCCTGATTTTTCACAAGTTATTTGATAAGCCTTCTCGCCGGCATCATAATCCAAGAATAAAAAATCTTTTCCGCTAACGTCCAGCTTTGGTGCCGACAACCATGATTGCACCAAAGATTTAACGTCATCTTCTATACCATCTGACAAACCAACCAGCATTAGCCACGACTTACTCGTTCTGTCCTCTTCGTATGGTTCCCAAATAAAGCTGCTGAGAAATCTGCATTCAGGTTTTTGAGCTGCTCCGGACACAGGCCAGTCTGCCCAAGCCTCTGAAATCAGAGAATTGGTAATTTCCCCATTTGCTGATACGGCATGAAACGGATTGATTCCCGGCAACTCGACAATTTTGATGTGTCCCTTATCTGAAGTAGTTTCCATTTCAGTCACCTCGGCTTTCACTGATGTCAGTTCTGGATGACTGACGATGATACTTTGCTGGCACCAAAATTTCTGATCCCAATTTGTGCTGTGAAGCCTGATACTTCTTACACACGTAGTGTCGGGGTAAATTGTATAGAACTCATCGACCCAATCGTTCCAGTTCGTCATAGGATTAGTATTGATAAGTTTTCCATGCTTGTCCACCGGGGCATAACGCCAGCGAATAACAACTCGCGCATCGCTGTTCTCTACAACGCTGACAAACGAATAACGGCAAATACGGTCTTGGTAAGGACCTGCTTCTTCACGAACTACGGCACCATCGCTATACCATATATTTTCATTAATTACCCAGAATGGTATATAATTTGTGCCATGCCAGAAGACAAGGCGCTGGTTGCCCGTGTCAAATCGAACAACGACATCGGCTTTGGGTCCTATTCGCCAGGAAGCGTCCCACTCCAGACTGAAAGATAAGTTTTCATAATATGCACCGAACCGACTGGGGCCGTCGGGGCCACAAGGAAGTTTCAAGCCACCTTCTGCGAGGACAGTTTGACCAGCAACATATACCAAAATCAATAGCATCAATTCTTTCAGTATTTTAGCTCCTCGCAAGGACAACCTACAATCACATAATACTCGTATCATATCTCACCTCAATTTTATGTTTATCCAAAAATTAATCGCTTTTAAATTCGAATTTTACAGGTTTAGTTGCCTCACACTTGATCCATACAACCATATCTATTCCATCGAGATTGTGCTCATAGCCTATGCGAAAATTCTTTCCTTTTGGAACTTCCTTTCCATCGAGTTTCAGTTTTACATCCTCTTCTCCCCAGTTTTTGATAACAAAAGCAGGATTGACAACGGTAGATTGCTCAGTAGCCTCAAGTTCAAATTTCAAGGTGACACTTTTGTCAGGTTGCTTTGAAGACAGCACATATGCCCTCTGTGCAGGGTCATATCCAGAACTGGTAAAGCCATCACAGTCAAGTTTGAGTTCTGCCGGTTCTGCCCAGGAGTGAGCTAATGGCACCAGTTTTTCTGCTGTTTTGCCGGTTAGGCCGTGGAGCATAATCTTGGTCATTGAATTTTCGGTTTGGGAATATTCTTTCCAGTAAATATGCGTCAGTGAAGAATGAGACGCCTGGTCTGCTACCATTGCATAACGGCCATCAGAAGCATTTATCGCGGTCGGCCAGTGGTTCCACCATGGAAACTTGCTGATTTCAGGTCGATAACTCGCTGAATAAATATCATAAGTTGGATTTGATTGTGGCTGTAAAATTACAAATGGTTTATATTTTGAATTGGTGTTTATAAGATGAATATTTGCATTCGCTGGTTCTCTAGGATTCTTCGGAGGACCATTTTGCCAGGAGTATGTTTTCGATTGACCATCCATGTTTGCAAGTGTCAGAGCCTCTGTTAGTATAACTTCATCTGGTTTTTGACCAGGCCCCATTACTATAATGCTTTCCTGCCATTCGTGGGGTTCTGCGGGGGCGTTGCTGTGAAGGGTAATTTGCCTTATGCCGACCATGTCAGGATAAATAGTATATATTTCATCAGTCCAGTCACCCCAGTTTGTCAATTCATCCACACGGGCAAAATTATAAAAGTTGTCAACAAGGGCATACCGCCAGTGAATAACAACTCTCGCATCGCTGTTTTCAATTATTCTGACATGTGAGTGACGGCACTGCTTGTCACTCATTGGTTCTGCACAGCCTATTGCGCCATGCCCCCAGGTTTCGTTAAATTCGTTGTTATACCAGATACCATTTTCAGTAACCCAGTTCGGAATATAATTTGTTCCGCGCCAGAATACAAACCGGCATGGTGTTTTTTCAAACCTTACAAAAACATCAGGATATTGTCCTACTCTCCAGAGTGCATCCCACTCGTCGTAATATTTCAGGTTTGTATAAAAAGCCCCGAAAGGCCCCTCTCCTTTTGGACCGCAAGGTAGTATGCGCAATGCTATATCTGGTTTATTCTTTGGTTTGTTTTCTTTGAAAGTATCAGCGATTTCTCCGGCTGAAAGTACACGGTTAGAAATTTTAACCTCGTCTATGATGCCGTCGAAAAAAGTATAGACTGAAGCAGTAGCATCAGGATTAAGATTGCCTTCGGGCTTTTGCTTTATGCTGTGCCTGCCGATAAGCAAAGGCAGATTGACCGCAGGTGAAAATTTGCCTGTTACATTTGCAGAACCTGCGAGCTTGCCATTGATATAAATCTTCATCCCTTCTTGCGGCGAGTATGTACCGGCAGTATGTGTCCACTGCCTGAAAGGTATAGCCTGCTGCGACTGAACCTGCTGCCATTTTCCATCAGCGGAAAGCTGCAGACCGAGATGTCCCTGTGCATTAATACCGAAAAAGCAGCCCATATCAGGTGATTTATGATTATCTATAATCGGGCACCAGTTGGTCGGGTACGCTGCCATGGCAATCCATGCCTCAACGCTGAATTCTTCATCGATTTTAGGTGACTGTTCAACCGTACGAGTAATATAAGAAGTAAAGCCATCGAGTTTTATTGACTTTCCTTTGACACCGTCAACGATTTTGAAGTTACCCGCCAGCAGGTCGTTTTGTTTGCCGATTTTGTCAAATACATAATTAACATCTACGGCTGATTTGATAAAACCATTATGTCCATTGCTGGATTCGTCACTGATTGCTTCTGTATCAATACTGTCAAACGACCATTTCAAAAGAAGACCGTCACTGACCACTTCTCCTTTGAAAAGCTTTCCAATTTCATTAGTATTAATCGACCGTTTGTAAATGCATATTTCATCCATTAGGCCATTGAAAAAACGCTCCCTGCCTGCCCATGAACCGATACAGAACTCGTTAAAGTGAACAGGCAGCGCCTTTTGGTATTGCTGTTGTTTAACCGCTTTGCCGTCAACATAAAATACAGCCTTCTTTTCTTTGCTATCATATGTGACTGCCAAGTGAATCCACTTGCCGAATGAACTTGTTATATCAGAATCACAGGAGACATCCCCCGGTCGATTATTGTTTATTGACAATTGTAATCTGCCGTCCTGCAGAAACAGCAAATGAATATCAGATTCATTCCAGCTGTCAGTTGAAAGAAGCGAGGTAAATGGAGAAACCAATTCATTTGTTTTAACCCACATTGAAATTGTTATACTCTCATATAAGCCGCTCAATTCAGATTCTATAAAATTAGAGCCGTTGAACTGAATAGCCCCGCCGATTTTACCCGGAACACTTCCTGTAGAATCCCTGGTATCAAAATCCCACCATGCCAGGATTGCTGATTCATTTGCAGAAATAAACGAGGACATGAGTAAAATAATCACAAAGCATAATAATTTTGTACTCTTCATATCTTACCTTTCTTTTTGATGAATTGGTTCAAAAGGAGTTATATTATACAAGAATTTGTGGTTAAGTCCATTTTGAGTCAGACTAAGACCATTTTAAGAACCTTTTCAGAATGCTGGTATTTAGTGATATTTAAAGTTTACCTTGTCTGCAACTGTGAAGAAACTGTTGCCAATTTGAAAAAAAAGTTCTTTTTCTCGATACTTGATTAGTAAATAATAGAGAATTTTCCTAATCACCCTTTACTTTGAATACTGCCAGCTCACTCAAGCCTATATTTAAAGTCGACGGTTTCGTTTCTGATATAATAACAACCATCCATTTGACCTCTTTAGGCTCGAAAGTGACTTCAAGACCTGTTTTTGCATCATCCGGAAGCTGCCCGAATTCAACTGTTGAGCCATCCGAAAAAACCAGCATGCCGTTTTTAACCTGGTCTAAACTATTCGGCCTGTCAAAAAGCCAGACCTTATCAATTTTCTGGGGACTGACCCATGTCAATCTTACCATGGCGGTATCTTTTTCTGCAAAACTTGTCCACTCTTTACTGATGTCACCGGGATAGCCATCCACAACACCATCAATTAAGCTTTCCAAGTCATAATCAGGATGTGTGGAACTTGCGGTAACCTGAGCATAATATGCGATGTTATCATCGGAGACAAGCGGGCCTTTTGGTTTAGCATAACCGGGCTCAAGAAGTTTAACTTCCTGAAGACACATATGATAATTACTGCCTCTCGGCAGTGAAAGCCAGCGGGTGCCGGCATAGTTATTTGTAAAGTTTGCAGAATAACAAAGCCATACTGTTTTTCCGTCATTGCTGATGAATTTTGAAGGTATATTTACGAAATAAGCCTGCTGGCCAAAATCCTTCATATAAGTTATCAAACGCCATAGGCCTGTTATCTCGTCAGATTCAAGAATATAGGTGTTGAACTTGGACATCGTTGTTACACCATCAGTAATACACATAAGATATTTCTTAAATGGAGCGTTGTATGTCATAGTCACACAGCCCATATTATTATTCCATTTCAGCAAAGGTTTAATTTTTGAAAAATCATTTGTCCATACCGATTGACCCTTTTCATCATGCCCGCTGAAGTACTCATATTTAGACTCATCATTAATATTTTCAACTGAAGGTATAACTCTGCATAGATAAATCTCGTCACCTGTAATCCAGCTTAGATTTGCTTTTCTCTCCTGCAGGTCTTTTTCCGTAGAACCATGACCGACCAAATAAGCCTTGCCGTCGGGAGAATGCTCCATGTTTTTGCCAAAGTCCACAAAATGAGGTGCGCCTATCTTCACAGGCCCCTTAAACTCTTTTGGTTCGGGAAATAATGCCTCACCGGGCTTGGCGTTGTGCGGTGAAGGAATCCAGGTTTTACCAAAATCCTTTGAGATATGAAATCCGACACAGGGACCGAGAATCGGCCAGTTCAAACCATACGGTGCGTTGGCCAGGACATAAGTTCCTATATACCAAATCCCGTCATACATCAAACTACCACAGGGATATCTTCCTTCATAAGGAGCTGGATTGCCAGGAATCAAACCAGGTTCTATTATCTTTAGATTAAGAGGGTTGTCTCCTTCAATTATTGCGTGGCCGATTACAGGATTGCCACCGTAAGAAGTGGAACCGACATCATTAACTACACCATCAGTGTAAGGAGAATATAATCTATCATCACTTCCCCATGAGGGATACCATGTATCTGCAGTTGTATATGACCTCTGCCTGCCCGTGAAGGCAATATCTGCTATTTCATTTGACTTTTCGAATGGACAATCATCAGGGGGATTTGAATTCCATACACGATATGGCGCTTTTTCTGGAGCGTCTATTGCTTTATCATCACCTTGACAGGAGCAAGGCAATAATATGTTTAGTGCAATAATTGCTTTTACAATCAAAAGAAGTTTTGTTTTTGATAAAAAATTTGCTTCCATTTGAAAATACTCGTCATAAATCCAAAAGATTTAAGAAGGTCATTAAAAAATTAAGACTCTTCGAAATCCGATATATCTAAATAAATTTAAGTGAACTGCCTTTGACAGACAACTCAAAAAATAAGATTCTAAATTTGTATACAATTTTATATAAAAAGTCAAACTATTTAACAGTAAGCAAACTACCCACTTGTCTTTTAAGTTTTTATCGACTATTGTATAGTAAAAAATGTCATTGGTTCTGTAAGGATAAAATACTTTCATATTTTTGGTTTTTGTGATTTGTTTTTTTACTTGCTTAATTAAATTGCAATTATAAACTTGCTGCAAAATAAAAAAGGATTTTTTTATGAATATAATGAATGCTTTAGCACAATCAGGTTCAAAGGTTGCTGTTACTGACATGGTAATTGTTTTCATTTATCTGATTGGGATAATGATTATCGGTATTCTTGCCGGTTATCGTAAAAATACTACAAGCGAGCAATTTTTCTTGGCAGGAAAATCACTTCGTTGGCCTATGATAGGTGCCGCTTTATTTACTGCCAATATTTCTACAATTCACCTTGTAGGGCTTTCCGCTTCCGGATTCAGCGAGGGTATTGTCGTAGGCAATTTTGAATGGATGGCATCATTCTGCCTGATAATTCTGGGGCTTATTTTTGTACCCTTCTATATTCGTACTAAAATTAATACGTTACCTGAGTTTCTTGAAAAACGTTACAACAAAACATGCAAAATGATAATGGCATTTATCGCTATCTGGTCAGCTCTTCTTGTTCATATTGGCGTTAGCCTTTTTGCGGGGGCGAAAGTCTTCGACTATTTTTTTGGCATTCCTGTAATTTACTCGATTATAATTATCGCGGTTGTAACGGCTATATATACAATTCTTGGCGGTCTTAAAGCGGTTGTTGTCACCGATGCAATCCAGGCTGTACTTTTGCTCGGAGGCTGTATAATCCTGACAATTTTAGGTGTTCTTAAATTGCCTGGTATCGGCATTTATTCTTTTGCAGATCTCAAGGCAGCGACTCAGCCGGAACAATTAAGTATGGTTCATTCTCTCAGAGATGCTAATGGAAACTTTAATGAGTATTCATGGCTTACAGTTATGTTTGGTTACTATGTGCTTGGAATCTGGTACTGGTGTACCGACCAGACGATAGTGCAAAAAACACTCGGTGCAAAGGATCTGCGAAACGGTCAGCTTGGCGCAATTTTTGCGGGATGTTTGAAAATTTTACCTTTATTTTTCATGGTTTTTCCAGGTGTTATCGCGTACGTGCTCTTCAAAGACCAAATCAGTGATCCAAATGATACCCTGACCGTTATGATTGACAATCTCCTTCCACCGGTATTAAAAGGATTATTTGCAGCCAGTTTGCTTGCTGCGGTCATGAGCACCGTAGAAGCTGCATTAAATAGTACGGCTACAGTGACAGCTGAAGATATCTGCAAGCACATCTGGCCAAATCTTAAAGACAGCACACTAGTTGTAATCGGGAGAATTACATCAGGAATTGTTATTGTTCTTGCAATGATATGGTCACCATATTGCGAGAAATTCAGAAATATATTTGTTGTGATAAATAAGGTTCCAATGATGTTTGCGCCTGCAATTACCACAGTATTTGTTTTGGGTGTATTCTGGGAAAGAGGGACAAAGCAAGCTGCAATAACAACTTTTATTGTAGGACTGGTTGCCGGACTTTTATATTTCCTTATTGACCTGCCTCATAATGTCCCAGTTGAGCAAGTTCAGAGTGCTGTTTCGGCCCAGCGAATTCCTCAGACTAATATTATTGACGGTATAGTTTATAATTATGAAACCATAAATCATGGCTGGGGTATTCCTTATATGATGATGGGGCTTATACTACTAACTACATGCATAGTTGTATATGTTATAACAAGTCTTTTGACACCGGCTCCGACTAATGATGAACTTGAAAAAATGGATTGGCAATCGCCTCTAAAGGTTATTACCCGCACAAGAATTACAGGACTGACAGACCCGAGAATTATGGCTGGGGGACTTTTTATCCTGATGGTTATCCTATATTATATATTACGCTAAAAATTTTTATTTATTGAAATTTGTTATTAAATTTTAAGGACATCAAAATGCTGCAGGCATTAATGACCCAACCAGGGAAAATAAAATTCCATGAAATCGCTAAACCCAAACCGGGAAAAGGTGAAATTCTTTTGCAAATAAAAAGAATCGGCATTTGTGGTAGTGATATTCATGTTTATTATGGAAAACACCCATTTACAAAATATCCTATAGTACAGGGGCATGAATACTGTGGTATTGTTGAGGCCGTTGGTGAGGAAGTAGAAAATATGAAACCTAAAACACTCGCAACTGCAAGACCACAGCTTGTATGTGGTGAATGCAGTCCCTGCAGGCGAGGAGATTACAACGTCTGTGAAAAATTAAAAGTTCAGGGTTTTCAGGCTAACGGTTGTGCACAGGAATTTTTTATCGTTCCAAAAGATAGAATTGTACCCCTTCCAGACCCCATTACACCAGATCAGGGCGCTTTAGTAGAACCAGCCGCAGTCGGTGCACACTCCACTGCAAGAGCTGGTGAACTTAAAGGCAAGAATATTGTGGTTCTGGGAGCGGGAACCATCGGCAATATGGTTGCCCAGTTCGTTCGCGCAAGAGGAGCAAAAAATATTCTTATCACAGACCTGAGTGACTACCGGCTTCAGATAGCCCAAAAATGTGGTATCAAAAATACTTCCAATGCAAAAAAAGAATCACTTGTCGACGCGACCAAAAGAGTTTTTGGCAAGGAAGGTTTCCAGGTAGCCTTTGAGGCAGTTGGTGCCGAGCAAACTATAGCTGACGCAATACGGAATATCGAAAAAGGCGGAAAAATTGTCGTTCTGGGAGTATTTGAAAAGAAACCACAGATCGACATGTCTATTGTTGGTGAACACGAAATAAGCCTTATCGGAACATTAATGTACAAACATGAAGACTATATCGAAGCTGCAAAAATGATATCAGAAGGGGAAATTATTACTGAGCCTCTGGTTACAAAACATTTTCCTTTCAACCAATATATCGATGCATATAAATACATCGAAAAGCAGGCTGATAAAACAATGAAAGTTATGATTGACCTATAAACTTTTTTATGAGCAAAGAAAAATTCACAGTGGTTGGTCTTGGTGAGATTCTCTGGGATATGCTGCCTGGTGGAAAGCAGCTTGGCGGAGCACCTGCAAATTTTGCTTATCATACGAAATCACTCGGCGCTGAAAGCTTTATAATAAGCTCCATCGGTAATGATGAGTCTGGAAAAGAGATACTCAATAAATTAAATGACCTGGGTATCGATAATCAATACATCATTATTGATAAAAAACATCCAACCGGCAGCGTTAATGTAACTGTAGATAAAAACGGAAAACCCGATTACATCATCAGCGAAAATGTTGCCTGGGATTATATACCTTTTAATAAAAAATATATGGAACTTGCACAAAGAAATGATGCAGTCTGTTTCGGCTCATTATGTCAAAGGTATTCGGTATCCCGAGATACAATAAGAAGATTCTTAAAATCAACTAAACGACAATGTATCCGAATTTTTGATGTTAATTTGCGTCAGTCCTATTTCAACAAGGAAAATATAGATTTAACATTGAAACTATCAAACATTCTTAAACTTAACGATGAAGAGCTTCAAGTAATATCCACAATTTTGAATATAGACGGCTCGGAAACGGACATCCTTAATCGGTTGATTGAGATATATCAACTCGGATTAATTGCTGTAACTAAAGGTTCAAATGGAAGTCGATTATTTACAAAACAAAAAGACTCATTACATAGAGGTTACTCAGCAAAGATAGTAGATACTGTTGGAGCAGGTGACTGTTTTGCTGCTGCTTTGGCGATTGGTTTATTAAAAGAAATGGATTTGGATTCAATAAATGATTTTGCTAACAAAGCAGCTGCCTTTGTATGTTCTCAAAAAGGAGCTACACCTGAATTTCCAGATAGATTACTTCAATCAATACCCTGAAAATAAAATTAACATTAAAACAAAAAAATCCTTTGAAAGGCCTATAGATGAAAAGTTTTAATTATTATCAACCTTCTGAAATAAGATTTGGAACCGGCAGATTAAAAGAGGTTGGTGAAGTTGTCTCTAAATATGGCAGGCGATGTCTTGTGGTAACAGTATCGGATGCACCCGTCTTGAAACCTTTGTTTAGAAAAGTAAAAACAATCCTTGTAAAAGCTGGAGTAAAAGTTGAACATTTTGATGGCGTAGTACTAAATCCAACCACCGAAAGCATTACAATAGGAGCAAAGCTGGCAAAAAAACATAATGCAGATGTTGTGCTTGGTCTTGGCGGAGGCTCGAGTATGGATTCTGCAAAGGCTATCGCCGTTGAAGCCACACATCCAGGCACCTGCTGGAATTATATCTGGTGTAGAAAAAAACAACCCACAAAAAAAACATTACCCATCATAACTGTCACCACAACATCCGGAACTGGCTCACAGGTAACACAAGTGACAGTAATAACAAACACCAAAAAACGTGATAAATCTGCAATCTACAATCCAATCATTTATCCCAAAGTTAGTATTATTGATCCCGAGCTTATGTTAACTGTGCCAAAACATATCACCGCCTCTACTGGTTTTGATGTATTCGCACACGCATTCGAGTCGTATTTGCACCCGAATTGCTCAGCCTATATTGAGCTTTTGGCACTTAAAGCAATACGAATTGTCGTGAAAGATCTGCCGAAAGCTGTTAAAAACGGCGCCAGTCTAAACGCACGAACATCAATGGCCTGGGCAGACACGCTGGCAGGGCTCTGTATCGCAAATGCAGGTGTCACTTTGCCGCACGGTATGGGAATGGCCATTGGGGGAATGTACCCACATATTATGCACGGCGAGGCACTGGCTATTACTTATCCCATTTTTACAAGATACACATACAAATCTGCCATACGAAAATTCGCAACGGTAGCACGAATTTTCAATAAAAACCTATTATCAGAAAAAGATGAAAATGCGGCCAAAAAGGGTTGTGAAGAAATTGACAACTTTCTCAAAAAAATCGGAATGTTTTTCAACCTGGAGCAATTGGAAGTGTCGGCTAAAGAATTGCCAGCTTTGGCAAAGCAAAGCATGGTATTGCCTGACTACAAAAACAATCCTAAAGTAGCCAGCTTGAGTGACATTAAAAAAATCCTGAAAAAAAGTTATAATCATAAATAATATGCCATTATGACTTTAAGACTATTCCCATAAGATTTCAAAACTTGTCTAACTTTAAGTCTTTTTAAAATAATCACTTATCACATGCTGAGTTTATGGATTTCAGACGCTTTTTTAGCTCATTTCAACAAAAATATTGGTACAAAGTATCATTATGAATAAGAAGTTGGAGAAATTCTAAAAACAAGACTTGTTATCCAGACTGGGTTGTCCAGTTTATCCACATCAGCTTTCTTGGCGCAACTACAACCAGGCTATAACCCAAACACCAAATAGCTTATAAAATCTCAAAAATTGTAAATCCATAAGATTTGTAATATCAAAGACTTAAAATATTCTCAGAAAAAGGTGAACGTTTTGTATATCCAGTTGTTGCCCTAAAAGCACGAAAGCCGCAGCAGTTTTTATAACCAGCCTTTATCTTGCCAGTAATGATATTCCTCTGCCCACTCTTGTTTTCTTGCCTCGACTATTCGTCTGAAATGCTGTTTACCTTTCTCAATAAATTTTAACTGCTCCGGATAAGCCCTTTCTTCTTGAATATCTAGGGCAAGCTTCCTTCCCAGTTTAATGGCATCTTCTTTCTTTTTCTTAATCGACTGCGCAGCTGAAGATACACCTCCTGAATACTGAGCTCCGCAGGTATGCCCATAGTACTTGATATAATCCAGAACTTCCTTGTCCTGTCCACTTCCCGAAGAGATAACTCCAGCGATGTATTTACCTAATAGCCGCTTACAGTGAATAAAATGAGTCGAGCGGTCAAATAGTGCCTTCATCGAAGCGGTTACCTGATTTATATAGTTGGGCGAGGAGAAAATAATCCCATCTGCTTCAAGCATCTTCTTAAGGATTACATGAACATCATCCGGTAAAGGACAATGCAGGATATTCTTATGACACTCCTCACAATGTTTGCAGAAAAATACCTTGAAATCATCTAAATGAATAGTTTCAATATCAGCCCCTTCCTGCGAAAGACCTTTTAAGACATCCTTGGCCAAAGAAAAGGTTTTGCTCTTTTCTTTATGCGGACTCGAAGAGATTAGTAAAATCTTCATTTCCATTTGCTCTAGATATCCATTCGGGATTTCTCATATTAAACACTTGGCTACACAACTAAGCCCTCTGACTCCACAATAATATCAAAACCTTCTTTCGGCCACAATCGTTGAAATTTTAGTGACGGTGCAACCGTAAAAGGCTAAAAAATCCGTACAACCAAACTACAACCTAAATGGTAAATAGCTCATAAAACCACAAAAGTTGTAAATCCATAAGATCTGTAATATCAAAGACTTAAAAAATTCTCAGAAAATGTAAACATTTTATATATCCGTTTAATACTTCTTTATCCAGAACTGTACAAAAATTCATCCCATCCATATCGTAGGAAAGTCGACCAATTTTAACAAAATAAGCTACTTGTTCTAAAAAATTAACGTCGGACTAATTTTTATATACTACACCTTAAACCAGCGTTACAATATACTATGATAGGTGGACTTGTCGGACGAGTTAGCTTCTTATTTCCTTGCAAATCCAACTTTGGATTATAAAATAATTAGAACATTCGCCCAAGCAGTTTTTAATTATATGCCTGGATGAATTTTAAGGTATGTTTTCAAAGATGGAGCAGTGGCAGAGTGGTTGATCGCGACGGTCTTGAAAACCGTTGTGCCGAAAGGCACCGGGGGTTCGAATCCCTCCTGCTCCGGTAGCTAATTTTTAAGCAATTTTGTTATGTTTTTAACAAAATTTCCTTGACTTTACCTAAAAATTCGATTACAATTATCCAAGATTTTGTAAAATCATAAAGTCAAAATATGTATGTATAGGGGAAACTAATAACTCTAACTGCTTTAATTAAAGTAACTTAAGATGACATATATGTCTGCTTTCCTGGTGGAGTTAGGCATAGCTACCGGCCCTGCAAGGACTAATCCTTATCAAAGTGTATGCCAAATTAAGATCGCGTGAATTTCCATCCATAAAAGGTGCCGGAAGTTAACAAACAAGCATAGCATGTAGAAGTAAGGGGGGTGCTAACAAAGATTTTGATATTTCGTCAATTGCATAATAAGTTTGCCTAAAATGATAGTGGAGAAAAATTCTCTGATGGATGCAGAAGTTGAATTAACCCCTGTCACCAGCCCTTGTGGTTTATACCGTAAATACATCAAAGGTGAAATAAAGAAAATATTGCTTTCTGAAGATATTCTTATTGAGATTTTGATCGATTGGTACGGTCATCCAACATTTGTTAAGCAAACCTAGCACACATACTGGGAACAAGTGATACCATTGCTATCGCCAGTTGGCCTTAATATCTTGGAAAATTTGAGAAAAGCCCAAAGGCAGTACATCTTGGAAAGATTCAGTCGCCAATCGATGATAAGTTATTGTTTTCATTATTTTCGCTTATTAGAAGAAGCTCTAAGTACACTGGAAAATGTTTACAGTGAGAAAATCATGTCTGCTTTGCTCCACAGGCTTCTTGGTTTTGAAAATTTTACAATTAGATGGACTGATGGATCAAGTGGGGTAGCCTGTGGTACCTCAACTATAAGAAATCCGTGTTATTTGCTGGGAAAAATCAAGCAACCACACGCTTACGACGATCCGAAGTTCCTCGCGCTTATAACAGCACCAAATATTTCAAATAAAGCCGCTCTGTTCTATCATTATCGACAGTATAAAATCGATAGTGAATTTGAAATTTTCTTGCTCTTGTGTCCTGCTGTAGCTCTTTTAAAGCGAGCAAATTCTTTTACCCTTATCGAATCATTTAACTCTGGTTTTTCGGACAAGTCTGACCCAAGGACTAAACAGCGTTCTCAAGTTTTGGCCGACTTGGCGATTTCCCCTTTTCTGTTAGAACTGTTTTCCAAAACGGACGCAGATTCTGCCCAAGAAGTGAGCTTTGTCGATATAGGCAGCGGCAATGGAGCTTTAGCAAGTAACATCTGGCGCCGAATATTAAAGACACAAACTTATATTGCACAAAAATGTAAACTGACATGCTCTATGGTAGGACTACGTGTACAAAATCCCCTGCGTCATTTTAATAAAGGTTTATTACGAGGAACTATATCCTATCTTGACTATTCTCAAGCCGATTACATGCGATGGATTCAAGAGCAAAAGGTTCCAGAAGAAAATTACAAATTTGACGTTGCTTTAATGTGTCGACTGCTTAATAACCTCAGCCAATTTGAATTAGATTATTCAACAAATTGGCGAATAATCCACAAGTTAGGTGAAGAACAATTGAGCAAGCCCACTTGGTTAAATCAAAGTTTTGAGCCTCATAACTGCCTAGACCCAGACAACCTTTCGACCAAGAACATCTTTTTGAAGAACAGTAACGTTTCCTTGAAGATCGGAAAGAGTTTTCGGCATTTGTCATTGTCAAATTATTACAAAGGCTTACAATTATTGCATAACAAAGATGCTTCAAACATCAATGACACGAATGCAGTATATTTTCCGATTTGGCAATTTAATCCGGCGAGTTTACAACTGCCCGATGGAAAGAGCATTTTGGAAAAATTGTGCAATCTTGCAAAACTCGTCGTCATTGAGGATGTAGACTTAACAAAGGAAATTCTGATTGAGCACTTAATAGAAAATAATCTTGAAAATATTGCTGTCTCTCATGTTAATAGGCACAACAGAATCAATTCGGCACAGATATTCTGTCTTTGTAATAATAAGTTTCAAGATTGTCTTCCGGGAAAAAGGATATGGCCAGACTCATTAAAAAAAATAGAAAGTCAAATGTACTCACGCCTTCGCAGCTCCGCTGTCTGGCAAAGATACCAACAATCAATATAACGACTGGCTGCATTCATAACTGCATTTACTGCTACACAAAGGGCTATTCACAATATCCCGGCGACGGCAGAGTAATCCTTTTTGCTAATACAGCCGACAAGTTGAAAGAAGAGCTTGCCGCCAAAAAGACAAAACCTCAAGCAGTTTACTTTTGTCCATCATGTGACCCATTTCAGCCAATTCCGGAAATACTTGACCAGACCTACAAAACAATGGAAACACTACTTAAAGTTGACATCGGCGTTCAGTTCGTCACAAAGGCATTAGTGCCGGTTAACTTCATTAAGTTATTTGCCAGATACAGTAATCTGGTGTGTGCACAGGTAGGTCTTACCTGTTTAGATGATAATATCAGAAAAACCTTTGAGCCTGGCACCGCAAGTGTTTCTGAAAAGCTCTTAACTTTGCAAAGATTAGTAGAGATTGGTGTCACAACGGGTGCTCGGGCAGACCCTCTCATTCATGGCGTTATGGACTCAGATAGCTTGTTAAGAAATCTCTTTACTGCAATTGCCAAAACCGCTGTTAAGGAGGTTGCAGTAAACTATCTATTTCTTAGACCTGCTATCAAAGAAAGTATCAGGAAAAATATGAGTGATAGAAAACTATTGGCCGAATTGCTTGAACCTTATTCTACTGGTGTCAAACTTCCAATAGGTTTGAAAAATTCCCAAGGCGTTGCTTTGCCAAAAGAAATAAGAGAAAGGTCATTTGAGCGAATTAAGAATATCGCCTCGGATATTGGACTTTCTATTCACATCTGTGGCTGTAAGAATTCTGGCATTACAACCGAATCCTGCCATATAACACGTTTATCACATTCAGCTCAATTACATCTTTTTAGCTGAAGTTTTGCAGCTTCCAAGGCAACATGACAAAAAGGGTACGGATCAGGTTCCGAATTTCTGCGTCCGATAGCCTTTTTCGTTAGGCTTCAAAGAGTAGATATGGCTTCGAAAGGGTCATATCCTAGAAAGCTCATTAATTGTGGTAAATAGCGAATATCAGGTATTGAGCGACTATGCTCCCAGTTTTGGATGGTTTCAACCCGCACATCGAGCTTTTTGGCCAATTTTGTTTGGCTTATTCCTAATTGCAGTCGTTTTCTGCTTAATTCCGACCCTATGTTTTTTAATTGCTGTCTATAAAAGGATTTAGTATATCTATCTTTCAAAGGTTTCGGAGCTTTTAGAGTGATTTGGCAAAAAGGGAACGGAACTCTCCTGCTCCGGTAGCGAACTTTATAAAAATTTTGTTGTATATTCAACATATTTTCCTTGACTTTGCCTAAAGATTTCGTTATAATTCCGCACAGAACGTACATGAGACACTTATGAAAGTATTTAAAAAGCACATACGCCATTGGGGGTAAGCAATAGACCTAAGTGTTTGAAAGAACAGAGGTTAAAACTATATTCGTACCCCACTTTGTAGGAGAAGCGATAGACCTTGCAACCTATGCTTAGAGAATAGTTATGTTACAAGATGCGAGAGCTACTTTTTTAGAGCATATTTCTTCTAATAGGTCTTAAGTAGCATCAGCTATTGAGCTTAGAACCACGCGTAGACAAATGACCATAATTGGCAAGGAATTGAGAGAATGCTGAAAGTCCAAAATGTGGAACTATCTTTGTTAAAGCCATGGGAGGATAATCCTCGAATTAATGATGAAGCTGTAGATGCTGTTGCCAAAAGCATCGACTCCTTTGGTTTCAACGTGCCCATTCTTTGCGATCAAGAATTTACCATCATTGCAGGACATACGCGGTGGAAAGCTGCAAAGAAAATCGGTATGAAATCAGTGCCGGTCATCGTCCTGAAAATAACGGAGGCACAGCGTAAGGCATTCGCAGTCGCAGATAACAAAACAGCAGAGATAGCTGATTGGGACTATCCGAAGCTACGAAAAGTATTGGAAGAACTAAAAAACAAAAAAATCAATCTACCATCTCTTGGATACTGTCAAGCTGAACTACGGGCACTGCTTGCAAAACAAAGAGAGTTTGATTGGAAAGCATTTGAGGACCAACTTAAAGCAAAGCTTGCACAAGTGTATGTGCTTGTCCCAATCAAGGTCCCTGTTAAGATGAAAGAGACCTTCAAAAAGGCAATCGAAAAACTTGCAAATGAACATAAGATAAAAGAGAAAGACTTTGCGAAAGCAGCAGGAAAAGTACTTGGTGTGTTATTGGGGCTATCACAATGCGAAAAACGCTGGCAGCAAAAGTGAAAAGCACTATTGCGCTGATACGACAGATCTACCCAAAGCTTGAATCTAGATATCCATTCATTGCCTTTTCAACTGGCAAGGACAGCCTTGCAATGGCAGCAATGATATACGAGGCAATTGCGCCTGATAAGCTGCCATGTCTCTATGTGCACCATAGTCTCGAATTTCCAGAAAACCTTGATTATGCTGCGGAACTTAAGGATAGAGGGTTTGATGTTGAAGTTGTACATCCCTTTCTGGAATATTTTGAACTAATGAAGAGAGGAATTGGTTTTCTGACACTTGTTGATCCATGGTGCGTGCCAATGTTTATTGGTACGGGGCTGCTGGATTGGCTGAAACGAAAAGGTGCCAGAGGTCCAAGGGAAGGCGCGATGTTTCGTGGCATGTCTAGCAGCGAATACAGCCACAAATTTCATAGTGGTCTGGAGCTTTATAGTAGGCTGGACCTTCCCTGCTTTAACCCACTACTGGATTTTAAAAAGGAAGAAATCATTGAAATCATCAAAGAACGGTATGGACTTTCTCTTAATCCTATCTATCAGCATATGGATCGCACCTACTGCATTTGTTGCTATGCACCTGATAAGCGAAGACAGGCATACAGCGAAAAACATTACCCTCAGGTATGCCAGCGATATTATAAGGCCATAGAAGAGCTGCTTTTCGACAGTGGGTTAATCGAAAAAAGCAATCTTCCAGCCAAATATAGAACTCGGCAAGAAAAACTCCAACGTCACGGTTTTATTTATTGGCGTCGGCAAAAGGCACAGGATGTTATCGGTGCTATCAAATATCGATTATCATCAGGTGTGTTAGTTTATAATATTCGCGAACCTGACTGGATTGCAACCAAACATCTCAAACCACTGGATGGTAAATGGGCCAAGGTAGGCAATGAAATTAGGCTCTGGTATGTGCCGGAAAGAATCGCAGATATAGTAATCAAGCGAATGATTAATTGTTTGGACTGCGGATTCTGTGTGGTAGAATGTTTTCCATGTCGCCGATTTGACCGGGTTACTAAGACTCTACAAATCGAAGGTTGCATTCAGTGTGGCAGGTGTCTTCGGTTGAAGTTTTGTATGGGCTGGCGCCATCGGTTCTGGCGTCGCATAATTGTTGAGGACTCATAACATGGCAGATAAAAAGCAAGGTTGCCAAAAATATCTGTTCGACTTTAGCAGCAATGCCGAGCCGGTGCTTATCAGTGCCTGCCTGCTTGGGATTCCTTGTCGGTGGCACGGACGCAGACCGAAGAAACGCCAGAAACTAATCGAACGTCTAAAGAAAAGATATGTCCTTGTTCCCGTTTGTCCCGAACAGCTCGGCGGCATGCCGACACCGCGAACCGGTGAAAGACTGGCTGGCACAGGAGCAAAGGTACTTGACGGCCGATTGCGAATCATCGCACCAGAATCAGGAAGGGATGTGACTCGATTCCATATCAATGGTGCGAGGTATACATTAGAGATTGCGAAAATTGTAGGCACCAAGAGGGCTTACCTGAAGGGCGGAAGTCCTTCCTGTGATAAGGATGGCGTAACTGGCGAAATACTTAAACGTGGCGGAGTGAGGGTCATCCGCGTGCCCTGAATTGCTTTTGCTAAGGCTACTTAGTTTATCTTCAATTGGAAGCATTTGCTTACTTCTCATTGACAAAAAGGGTACGGATCAGGTTCCGAATTTCTGCGTCGGTCGCTTTTTCGTTAGGCTTCAAAGAGCAGATGTGGCTTCGAAAGGGTCGTATCCC
>Ga0209636_10000297_pt1 | contig 45456 bp, 32 predicted proteins | sample DeeMarSWOR152_54_FD_187464 | JGI IMG/M metagenome (GOLD analysis project Ga0209636, IMG submission 187464) | Marine sediment microbial communities from White Oak River estuary, North Carolina - WOR-1-52-54 (SPAdes) (version 2) | ecosystem: Environmental > Aquatic > Marine > Intertidal zone >...
CCCCTCGAATCCTGCCTCGTCATCGTCGGCTACAAGCATGATCCTCTTCTCCCATCCGTCCGTGGACATCGGAGACGCCTCATAGGCCAGGATCTTATCCACCATGGCCCGGACGTCCTGGGACGTTCGGGCCGGAAGCCTCCCCACCTGGAGATCTGAAATGGGGTCCTCCCCATGCACACACCCATACCAGTGGTCGTTGGGCACCTCTCCCGCATACTGGGTGTAGCTCAGGTAGGCGGGGACGAAATTTCCGAAGCCCTGGCCGTAGTAATTTCGGTAATCGTAGGTCCCATCGCCCACGAGAAGGACGTACCGAGGTGCCGGGGGCTGCCAGTGCTCATAGGCATACCGGAGAAAGTCCTTGATGGCATGGGGGGATGAGATTCCAGCGTTGAATTCGTCATAGACCTGTGTGGTGGTTACCACCATGGCCCTCAGCCCCCGCTCCTGCCTGCACTCTACCAGGGGTTGCACCTCATCGATAAAGTCCTGATAGGAAATAGCGATCCAATCGGCGCCGTTGGATGGGGAGCGCAGGTTTCGGCTCTCGAAGAGCTCGATCCCCGCGGGCTCAGCCTTCATCTTCTCCACGGTCAAGGCGAGATAGGTCTTGTGTGTTTCGACCGAGTCCTCAAAGGCGAGGGAATAGGGGCGGCTGCCGGTGATCTCCATCCCAATAAACCTCTTGGGATTCAAGGCATCGGTGATATCAAAGACCTCAGGGGCGTCGCTGCTGAAACCATGGATGTGGAACTCGTACTGCCCGGGGGTAGTGATGCCGAATTCCAGCTGATCCTCTCCCGCGGCATCGAAATCGCTCCAGTAGCCCACCTCAAACCAGTTAGGTAAGATCCAATCCCACTCGGCCCCCGTATCCAGCAGGGCCTCCACCGTGACGATGTTCTCCCCCTCTTGGAGATGTGTCTTGGGAAATGTGGCCTCCACCAGATACTCCCTCTGCCCGTCCCAGAAGGCTTCATGGACCAAATGGCCGTTGATGGAGATCCTCGTGTGGTGGTTGGGGTGGGGCTCCAGATCCGCCATCCCGAAGAGACATACCCTCAAGGTCGCAGTATCATCCGTATCGGTTACCCCGTTTAGGTTCAGTCGGTACTGCCTCACATAGGGGTGCCATCCCCCGATATATTCCTGGTAGAACCACCGATCCGTATCCTCATCCCCGGGAATATCGCCCCAATAGTCCTCGTTTTCCTCGAAACGGGCAACGCGCCAGAAGTGATCGGGCCGCATCGGACTCGGTACATCAACCTGGATCTCCTCCATCCGCTTCCCCGGAGATCCTCCCGCCGTCATCCAGTAGACGTTTGTATCGGTGTAGCGGGTATCCTCGCCCAAAGCATAGAATTCGACGAAATCCCCATCCTCCACCCGAAGGGCCACTTCCTGGCCCGTGTTGTAGAGCTTAATCGTTGAGAAGGATTGCGAGAGAACCTCCGGGGCATTTGCGGCCAGGTAGTCATAGCTCAACCGGTACAATCCCGTTTCGTTGATGGAAAGCTTATATGTGGGAGCATCAAATGCGAGAGTATAACCTCTTATCGGCGCTTGGGAGGATAGTTGAGCCATAGCCCGGCCGTGAAAGCTGGCCCGAGCCCGGATTCTCTTATGGAGCTTCACGGTGCCCGTGGCGGGGTTGAACTGAATAGGATAGAACCTGAGCTGCACGACCCTTTGGTTACGAAGGTATCCCGAATTCCCCAGCTCCGCGGGGGAAAAGGGGTAGAAGCCATCAGCCGAATAGGCGTCTTCATCCAGCGTGAACTGCTCAGCCAGGTATCGGCTACGAGCTCCACCGCCTTGAGCCTGGTAGAGGGGTGCGGGGTAGGGGAGGTATCCGGCATAGGTCTCTTCCTCCGATTCCAGGAGCTCTAAGCTCAATCCGCAGTTCTCCGGGACTTCCAGCAAGATCCCCTTTAGGGGAACCCTCGGCAACCCGGCCTCCGAGCTAAATCCATGGGGATACGTGGGAATCGATACCCTCTGATATTCCACTCCGTCCACTACCTCGGTCTCGGAAGAGAATCCAGAAGTCACCAGCTCAATCGTCACCCCCGAGGCATTCGACTCGAGTATCCTTACCCCATCTTCGCCTTTCCCATCTTTGTCTCCAACAGTTTTTCCCCCTCCATTTCCCACTTCAAGCCCATCGGGCACCCCATCACCGTCGGTGTCGCGATCCCATGGATCCAAGCCGTAGAGGAACTCCTCCAGGTTGCTGAGGCCGTCCCCATCGTGATCCAGCATCGAATCATCAATACCTGAATTAAGACCTACCTCTTCCTCCCACCGGTCGGGAATGCCATCACGGTCCCGATCCCCTCCGGGTGTTGCCCAGGCCGGTCCGTGGAATGTCCCATGGCCGTGGAAGTCCACATCCTCCAGCTTGTAGTAGTAGGTCACCCCTATCTCCACATCCTCATCGAAGAACTGGTAATGAGCCCCCCTTATCGAATACCCCTGGCCCGGAATCAGCGACTGGTTGATCCTTGTATAAGGACCCTCACGAGAAAGCGATCGATGGAGGTGAAACCCCGCATTGTCGATCTCATGGGCCGTGGTCCACTCGAGGAGGACGTAATCTTCATACGCGTGGGCACAAAATGTCTTCATCCCAACCGCGGTGGGCACATTGAGGCCCCCGGGATATACGGCCATAAATGGCTCGTAGGTGCTGTATGGCACATCGATTTCCAGCTCATAATAGGGTGTTTGCCAGGAGTAATTGAACCACCGGGTCAACTGAAGGTCCCTGTCGTTGGTCAACGTGGCCATGAAGACCTCGTCCGATCGAGGATCCAATGTCAACTGGACAACCTCGATGCCGCTTCCCAGATCAGGGCCATTCTGTTCCCAACCCCAAACCCCGTGATCATACGTTCGATATTTTATCCAGTCCCATCCACTCTGTCCCCAACAGACGAGGGCCTGATCCGCGGAACGCTCCCACACCACATCGAAGCAGCGGCTTATTTCGGTTTCCGCGCTGCTCTCTATCTGAAACTGCGTCCCCCACCCCGCGCCATCCCAGGTGTTCACGTCTATTATCCCCCCATCGCAGAGGGCCCCGAGTATTATCCGATTGCCGGAGGGATCAGAAGCCAGCCTCAACCATTTAACCCCCGTCGCCGTAGTCGAGACCTCGCTTTCACTTGACCAAGATTTTCCGTCCCAAAAACGATATTGGACCACATTGCTCGTACTCGTTCCCCAGGCCACCATGGCCCGGCAACTTCCGTATTCGTAGGCGGCGGCGATTCCCTCGTATTCATATGAGTACGCGTTCGCCTCAAGGGGAATGGTATTACCCCAGCTATCCCCATCCCATATGGCCGCCGTAACGGTATTGGAAGTATCGAGCGTTACGAGGATAATTTCATCGCTTCCTGTTGCGTCCGGCATCACCTTTATCCATACCGGGACCCCGCCCGTAGGGAGGTCGATGGAAATCGGCCCGCTCCAGCTGCTCCCGTCCCAAATCCGATATTCGGGGTCATTTCCACCGGTGTGGTAGACCACAATGGCATCTCCGCTCGCGTACTCGTAGGCAATATCAAAGCCCCGATAGGCGCTATTTCCGGCCCCAATCGATGTCGTGACCTCGAGGGGAGACCCCCAGATCGTACCATCCCAAACTTCGAGGTTGAGATGGCCAGCCTCGTCGAGCACTCCCAAAATTCTCTCATCCCTGAACGGGCAGGATCTCTGGACAGTCCAGCGGATTTCGCCCCCTATATCCGGGGCGCTGTTCTCCCCAGACCATGAAGACCCGTCCCAGGATCTATACCTGGGCGTCTGAGTCCTCCTCTCCCCGTATACCGTTATGACACCCGCGACACCGTTGATAGTGGCATTGTCCTCCACAACCGGCTCCGGGAAGCCCCCTCCGCCCGCCTCGACGTTTACATCGACATCGGAATTGATATCGGCATCAGAATTGACCTGCCCCCCCACGGTTCTCCCATCGATGGCGTTGATATCGACATCGTAAACAATAAAGTAAGTCTGGGGGGAGCCCGTTAAGGAGATGGGGGTCGATGGATTGAGGGTTACCGCATCCCCGGAAAACGTTCCCGTAGCCCCGGGCACCTCCGCATCGCCGCTATCGAAGCTCCCCGGGGTTATCCCGCTATCGTCGTATAAGCTCACCGTCTCCACATCGAAGCTCAGGGCCGTCCCCGTTCGAGTCACGGTTATTCCGTAGACCGGGATGGTATCGCCGTTGGGGTCCAAGTCCAATTTCACCATGCCCACATCCTGCTGGCCGTTGGTGACCGTGGCCGGAGCGATGCCGGTACCCGTCACCGTTAGTGTCTTGGGGGCAATACCGCTCTGAATGATGGCGTTGTCCTCAATCGGTGGCTCCGGAAAACCCCCTCCTCCGGGGAGGACGATATCGGCATCACAATCGACATCGATTCCCGAGTTAATCTGCGCTCCCAGCGTCCTGCCGTTTACCGCGCTGAGGGGGATATCGTAGATAATGTAGTATGTCTCCGGTGTCCCTGTTAGCGTAATGGGTGTTGTCGGCGTGAGGGTAACCGTGAGCCCTCCGAAAGTTCCCGATGCCCCGGGAACTTCCGCATCACCGGCATCGAAACTGCCGGGTGTGCTTCCGCTATCATCGTAGAGGGTCACGGTGCTCACGTCGGATGGTTGTGCGGTTCCCGTTCGGGTGACCGTGATGCTGTTGACCGTGATGGTATCCGCTCCCGGGTCGAAGGCGATCCGCTCCATTCCCACATCCTGGTCACCCGCATTCACCGTCGCGGGCGCAATTCCCGTTCCCGTCAGGGTCAATTTCACGGATATTACGTACTGGACCCGCATCTCCACGGCATCCACAAACCACTTGAAGACATCCTCGCCGAGGATTCGTCCCTTTCCTATAATACGAAACCGTGCGCTATCCACCTTGGTCCAGCTAGTTATGACCGGCGCCGGGAAAGGCCCTTCGGTAGTGAGGCTTTCGGGGGGGGGATCCAATTCGGTGTACCTTTTCAGGAGATACCAGTTTTCCCCGTTATCCGGGGAATACTCGAGGTCGATGTAGTCGTCAAAATAACCATTGCCAACATAGTGGGTGAAATAGAACTCAGCCGATTGGAAGACCTCGGTCGTATTCGCGCTATCGGCCATGGTGAAGGTCCAGTTTTGCAGGAACACACCCCACTTTTCCTTGTCGGTTGATTCAGCCATATTCCCATCCGGGGCACCATAGGCATTGGAGGGATTGGTGATTGCTACGCTGCTCGAGTAACCCTCGGCATAGAGGCTCTCGATATCGGCAGATGCAGTTCCGGGTAGAAAGAGAAGGAGAACCATCGCAATACTGAGAGGAAGGGCAATCCGAGGATTCTTTAGCATCTTAGCCGCCGCAAATCCCACCATAACTCCTATGGGAAAAAAGCAATTATTGTGAGGGCCCTCAATTTGAAATTCGCCCCGAAGCGGAACAGGCGTAGTGTTACAGCATATTCTTTGGCAAAATTCATACCAAATTGGCTATTCTGAAAAATCACGAGGGATCGTTATGCTCGAGAGCGATCTGTTTTCTATCTACTGAAAATCATTCATATTTTTGATGTTTCGTTTCCATCCCCATCCAAAAGAGGGCTTATCGATTCCCCGATGATGATGGCCTGATTGTGTTAACGGTGCTGTGAATTTTTTGCAGTTCTTCCTGTTTTCTGGTTCGACTTTTTGCATTTATGGATTTATCAAGAATTATGAAGGGGCTCTCTGAAAACTCGCCCTTCGCTGCTCAGAAAATGTTCTTATGAGAGGAAACCCGTTGTCCCTGAGCGAAATCTGCTGGAGGAGTGGGGTACCCATCGAGGGTGAGCAGGAAGGGGAAAGCCGGCCCTTTAGAGGCCGGAAGGGGCAAGCATTCCCCACCTGCGAGCCCCGAAAGGGTCACTCCGGAGGCACTGAAGCGAAGGGACAACGGGTTTCCTCCAAAAAGCAATCAAACTCAAGTACGAAAAAATATAAATTCGCGCTCAGAGCTCGTTTTTCCAGTTTTTCAGAGATCTCTCAAGGCATCATGGGGATCCGGGGTATTTTTCTTTACATTCTTCAAAAAGTTAATTATTATATTAGTTATCATTTTTTGCTCCATATCATACTAGCCGGGCGGGGGAAAAGGGGTGGGGAATATGAAAAGATCACTCATTCTTAGTTTCCTCGTCTTAGCCTTCCTGTTCGGGGGGACCTCTCACCTATCGGCCATGAAGTGCGAGGTTCCGCTTTTTATTAGCCAAGTCGTCGAGCCCAACATCCTTATCGTCTTCGATACCTCGGGAAGCATGGCAAATGCCATCTGGATCGAGGGCTACGATCGGAGCGTGGACCACTCCGAACGGCGCCTTCCCGCCGAGGAGGATCAAGTCATCTTTGCCAGGGAGCAGGGGAGCTGTTTTCCCGACCACAACCGGGTCTCCTACGACTCCAAGCAAGGAAAGGTGAAACTGAGATACAAGAAGGCCAAAGAGGGCTCAACGGATATTTGCTCGGGCGATCGGTACTACACCCAGTGGAGTGATACGGACGGCTACTTTTACTTCGATCGAGAAGAAGGAGTGTTCATCGAGGAAGATGATTATGAGCGTTGGAATCCGAATCACATAAAAATCTTCCTTCCCTATGCCACGTACAGCGTTGATCCCGGGAGCGATACTGGAGCCTACACCACTTGGTACGACCATGACTACCTGAACTGGCTCTTTTACGACTCCACGCAGGCCCAACGGGATGCCCTCAAGCAACAGCACGATCATCCCGACCAGCGCTCCTTACTGACACGGATCCTCGTAGCGAAGAAGGTGGTGAAGGACCTGGTTCAAGACACCGAAGACGTTCGCTTCGGCCTCATGAGGTTCAACGGGGAGAATGGCGGGACGCTTCTGGCCGAGGTGAGCTCCGATATACAACCCGTATTAGACGGAGTGGACGGGGTTTGGGCGAGTGGGTACACGCCCCTAGCAGAGACCCTGGAGGACGCCTGGGATTACTTTTCGAACAGGAACAGAAGTCCCATCCAGTATTGGTGTCAGAAGAGCTTTGTGATCCTCATGACTGATGGCTATCCCACGCGCGATTCCGACGATCTTGGAACCCTCAAGGGGGATTGGGACAACGATCGCGGTGGAGGCAGTGAGGACAACCTTTACCCCGGCAATGGGTCGGACTACCTCGACGATATTGCTTACTATATTCACGAGAATGATTGCAGGCTGGATTTCGAGGAGAAACAGAACATCTACACGTATACCATCGGATTCACCGTGGTCAATTCACTCCTCAAAGATGCGGCCTTCAACGGTAATGGTCTGGCTGGGCTTCAGGGCGAATGGGACAATCCCCAAAGCCCCCACTATCACCGGTATTTCTACACGGCAACAAATTATGAGGAGCTGAAGGAGGCCCTCACCGCCGCCATCAATGAAATCATCAAGAAGATCTCTTCTGGAACGGCGGTATCGGTCCTCGCGACCTCCAAGCAAACAGATAATCGATTGTTTCGAGCCAAGTTCCTCCCCAATGAGTGGGGAGGATACTTGGAAGCCTTCAAGCTCCCCTATAACGAGGGGGATGAGCCCCTCTGGGATGCGGGGAAAAAGTTGAAGGAGAAAAACCCCGATGACCGGTACATCTTCACCGTCCTGGACGATGAGGCTGGAGCCGATATCAGGATGAGCAGGAAAGTGTTCTTCACCGAGGGTAATAGCACAGCAACGGATGCCGATGGCAAGAAGTTATCCGATCTCCTGGGGGCCGTCGATGATGCCGAAGCTAGGAAGATCATCCGTTACATTCGGGGTTCGAACGAAAGCGGCTATCGGGACAGGAAGGCGTGGAAACTGGGGGACATCGCCTATTCTACCCCCCTGGTATCGAATAATAGGGTCTACGTAGGGGCAAACGACGGAATGCTTCATGCCTTCGATATCGATACGGGCGAAGAGATCTGGGCATTTATCCCCAATAACCTCCTGGGAAAGCTGAAGGATTTGACCCGAGAAGATTACTGCCACGAATATTTCGTTGACCTCTCTCCCGTGGTGGCTCGCATCCGTAAAGGAGCCGAGATGAGGACCATCTTGATCTGCGGCGAGCGGGGGGGAGGGGACGCCTATTTCGCACTGGATGTAACGGGAGAGCAACCCATCCCCCTCTGGGAGTTCAGGGACAAGGAGCTGGGGGAGAGCTGGTCCATGCCCTTTATCGGAAGGGTGAAGGTCGAGGAAAAGGGGGTGAAGTTGGCGGCCTTCTTCGGCTCGGGCTTCGAGAATAACCCGCCCAAGGGGAACCTCTATGCCATCGATGTGGAGGAGGGGAATATCATCGGTAAAGTTGAACTGAACGGCCCCCCGAGCGATCCATTAAATAGTCCTACGGCCGCGGATTCGAATGACGATGGATTGTTGGATTCCCTGTATGCCGGCGACCTCGGGGGGAGGGTGTTCAAGGTCACGCTCGATTCCGACCCAGGGAGTTGGTCGAAGCATCTACTGTTTACCGCATTATCGGACCAACCCATCTCCATCCCCATGAGCCTATCCTATTATGATGCTGACCCGAGTCACCTATTCGTCTATTTCGGTACGGGAAAGTACTATACGATGGATGATAGGCTGAATACCACAACCCAGAGCTTTTACGCTATAAAGGACAATGGATTACCCGTTACGAGGGAAAGCTTGACAAACCAGACCAGCGCATGCGGCTCGGCGGAAGATTCCCAGGGATGGTACATCGATTTCACCGTGAATTCCGGGGAGAGGGTGACCGCATCGCCCTTGGTTGCCGGCGGGATCGTCTTCTTCACCACCTTCGAGCCCGACATCGATGATCCTTGTAAGTGCGGAGGCACCGCTCGTCTCTACGCCGTTCAATACAACACGGGATGTGCCCCCGACTCACCGGTGTTGGATGTGAACGGCGATGGAGTTGTGGACGAGAGCGATAAGATAGGGGGAGCCGTCCCTCGGTCCATTATTGTAGGCCATGGACTCCCCTCCGATATCATTTTTAACCCCGCTGACAATCAGATTATCATCCAGACCAGCGATACCACGGTCCATGCGATCACGGTGAAATTAGTGGGGGAAAGGATAAAAATCCATACCTGGAGGCAGATGCTCCGTTGAGGGGGTGCGGCTACCCTTCAGGAAGGTCGTTTTAAACGTTCGATTCTATTTCTTACATCCAGGAAGGTGCTATCCAGATCGATGACCTGACGGTAAGCCTTCAGGGCCTCCTGGTTCATGCCATTGCTCTCATAGGCCAATCCCAGCCGATACCGCAGCCTGATCATCTGTTCCTTGCTGAGTTCCTTCAGCTGCGAGGCGTCGTTAAAGCAATGGATGGCCTTATCGTATTCCTCCTTTTCCATAAAGCACATTCCCAGCATGACGAGGCAATCGAATCTCCTCTCCTTATTCGCCGCTGCGGTTTGAAATTCGGCGATGGCATGATCGATCAACTCCATTTCCTTATAGGCAATTCCCAGGTGATAGTGCGTCTCTAGGTCCTTAGTATCGGGTTCCGGTTGGAGTTCCGGCTGGCCGGTAATGATGGCACCTTCTATTGGCTCCTCCCGGCCGGGAAGGGTAGGTTCCGGAGTTGATTCCTCGACCATGGGGGAAAGTTCTATAACGGGGCCTTCCTGAGATGGTGGTTCTGCCTGAGCCCTAGTCTGTTCGATTTTTTTCAGCGCCTCTAAGGCAACGCGATCATTAGCTTGGATCTTGAGGATATTGTGGTATTGCAGCCGTGCACTCCCGATCAAATTTTCCCTTAGATAGAGGTTTGCCAGTTTATGGTAAACATCCACCAACTGCGGATCCAGGTAGAGGACCTTTTTGTAGATAGCCGTAGCCCTGAAATTAAGATCATCGTTCTCATACTGCTGGGCGACTTTCATATATTCGTCAATGGCCTTATCCTTGTGTCCATTCTTAAGAAATAAATCCCCTAATTTTAGACGCACCCGGATATTCTTGGGGTCTTTTTCAAGGATCTTCTGGTATTCCTTAATGGCCTTCTTGTGTTGCCCCTTCTTTATGTACTTTTGAGCAATATCGAAGAGATGTTCTTTCGGGAGGTTCAAATCCTTCACCTAAAAGCGGTTTTTACTAAATCAATTTATTACATAAAGGCCCGATGAAAGTCAAGCCGGAATAGGACCGAAGGGTGCCACAAGAGGTGGATCGTTTTCGAACTTATCGCCCCACATGAAATGAACATTTTTTGTCCATATGGTCAAAAATTGACCATTAATACCATTTCCCCCCTGTAAACCCGAAGCAAAAGGAGACAAAATCTAAAGTAAATTAGAGAAATAACGGTTAATTATCTAAAATTGTTACAGTATTTTTTTCTTCAATTTTATTCATTTTTGGAGAATTCAAGGGCGTAGCGTGGGAGGGTTATTCATAGAGCGGTGCATGAAGCGGCCAAAAATCGACCATTTTATCGGAGATGTGGGCTTTTTCTGATACCCCTATTCTTGGTTGAGAAAATGCTGTGTAAAAAAACATTATAATATCAATGATTTAAATATCTTTTCCAAGAAGACAATAATTGGCATCTATTTTGCTTAATTAACAATTTCGGCTTAGGAGGTTGTATTGATGAAGGAAAAGTTGGAGGAAATAAATTCCATAAAAGGGGTCTGGGGGTACGTGCTCTGCGACAATACCGGCAAGATACTTGAAAAGGAGATGCCCATCGTCTTCATGAAACATCTGGCGATGATGGGAAAGGAGGTAACCCAGGTGGTGGGCCTCCTGGAGACCATGAGCAAGAGCTCGGAGAACCTGGACCTGCTCTTTGAAGATGGAAGAGTGATGATAAGGAGCTTGAAGAACTTCACCTTGGCAGTGTTTTGCGATCCAAATGTTGATATCCCCATGCTGAGACTGAAGACAAATGTGGTCGTCTCCGAAATAACCGGGGACCCAAAAATGCAGGAACTCTTCCAAAAAGGGGAATGGCGGAGAAGAAGGTTACTTCAGAAGGAGTATCTGGGTAAGGAATATAGGGAAATCCTCAGTCAATTGGTTCCTGAAGATGCGAAGCCGGATACCTCGGCATAGATGGGCAAGCAAGGTAATGCGAGGACAGCTGTCTGGCGAGGAGGTTCTGACAATCGGTCGCTACGGGTTCGGTCCTGGAGGGCAAGGCTGAATGCCGGACGTTTTTATGGGAGATCTTTCACAGATAAAACTGGCCGACATCTTGAGATTGCTCCTCTCCGAGGGAAAAACGGGAAAGCTCATTTTAGGCAAGGGGAATGATGCGGGTGAAATATACGTGGAGAATGGGGCGGTTACCCATGCCTCAAGCAAAGCCAACTCGGGCAAAGAGGCGCTTTTCGTGATGATGACGTGGATGATCGGAAAATTCAATTTCAGCCCGGATGTCCTACCGGAGGAAAAATCAATTGAAATTGATACGGATCAGTTACTGGAAGAGGGTGAAAAGAGAGTCAAGGAGTGGGAACACATCAGAGAAGTTATCCCCTCCATGGATGTCGTCTTTAGACTTGCTGGCCATAAAGGTTCGGACGATATAAACCTAAAATCGGCGGAGTGGAATATACTCACCCAGGTGGATGCAATGAGGTCCGCGGGGGAAATTTCCGGGGCGCTAAACCTCGATGAGTTCGATGTTGCAAAAACCCTATACGAGCTCTACTCTGCGGGTCTCTTGGAAGTTGTGGAAAGACCCAAGCCGCCGCCGGAAAAGATAATGGAACGGGAGTTCTTCAAGAAGGTAGACGGAGAACTGGCCAAGGCACTGGGCCCCATTGCATCGGTTATCGTGGATGACCAGATTGCGGAGATGGGGGAACAACGGGACGCCTTTCCTCAGAACAAGGCCGCGGAATTGGTCGAAGCGGTCAGCTCTGAGATTGCAGACGAGGGAAAGAGAATACGGTTTCAGAGGAGCATGCTTGAAGTATTGCGAGATCTCTAGGAAGAGCATGAACCAGGAATAAGGAGAGACGATCATGGCGGAAACGAGAAGGAGGGGCGTTAGCCTGTTGACTAAACTGATCATTGGGATCTTGATTCCCCTCGTCATATCATTTGTCGTGATTGGATATATCTATATGCTGCAGATAGAGGAGATTAAATCAATTGCAGCCCAGGAAGGCGTCCGGTCCCTCAACGATTTGGGGGAGAAGATGATCAAACAGAAGTCCCTGGACATAGCAAAACAGATCGAGATATTCATCAAGTCCCACCCCCATTTTACCAGACAAGAGCTCTACAATTCGGTCACCCTCAAGGCCATCGCGGTACAGCCCGTGGGCCGAACAGGGTATACCGCAGTGCATGACAATAAGGCCATCAACCATTTCCACAAGAACTCGAAAATCGTCGGGGTGGATCTCAGTACGTTGGGAAAGAAACTGCCGGAATTCTGGAAGATCTTGGAGGCTAGTCTAAAGGGAAAATCCCACGGTTACTATGACTGGAAGGATGCCGACGGGGCGACAAGGCCCAAGTACATGTACTGTACCCCCATCGAGGGAACCGATTTAGTGGTTGCAGCCACCACCTATATCGATGAATTCTCAAAGCCGGCTAGACAGATCGAACAACGAATCGTCAACAAGGCCGAAAGAACACGAGTCGTCTTTCTGATCGTGATGGGCGTATCCCTCATCGTCGTCATATTGGTCACCTCCATGTACTCAAGAACCATTGTCAAGCCCATCGTATACCTGACCGATGTAGCAGACCGAATAAGCCTGGGGGATTTGGATACTAAGATTGAGATAAGGTCCAGCGATGAGGTAGGCATGCTCGCCGAGTCCTTTAATAGGATGCAGGAGAGCCTCAGAGCCGCTATAGAGCGGCTAAGGAGAAAACGCTCTTCTTGACGAGGTTCGGCTGACGTCAAATGGGAAGGGAGACATGGCAAAGGAGATAAAGAAAGTACTCATAGTCGACGACGAGGAGACCCTCACGTGGAGCATGGCGAAAAGCCTCTCAAGGGATAGGGATAAATACGAGGTTGAGATCGCCAACAACGGCAGAGAGGCCCTCGAAATTATGGTTAAGATGCCCATCGATCTCGTCATCTCGGACATTCGGATGCCGGATATCAACGGCTTGGACCTATTGGTTCACATCAAGAGGGATTATCCCCAAACGAAGGTGATCATCATGACGGCCTACGGATCCTCTGATGTGCAAAAGGAGGCCAACAAAAGAGGGTCGCTCTATTACATCGAAAAACCTTTTGAAATCAACGAAATAAGGAAACTGATCCTCGATCTTGTCAAAGAAAAGAGGGGGTTCGAGGGGAAGCTCTTCGACCTCCAATTGACGGATATCATTCAAATGAACTGTCTTGGCCGGGTGACGACCTCCCTCATTATTACAAAGGATAATCACAGGGGGGTAATCTATTTTAATGACGGGGAAATCGTCCACGCCGAATGCGATAACATAGAAGGGGAAGAGGCATTCTATACCATCCTCGGGTGGCAGGAGGGGAAATTCGTATCCAATATCGGGGCTTTTCCACCTCGCGAGACCATCTCCTCGCCCTGGGAACACCTGCTGATGGAGGGCGTGAAGAGGAAAGACGAGGCTGGTTCTGGCATTGACGAAATTCAAAAGCCAAAGGAAAGCAGCCGAGAGGAGGCTGAGGAGCCCGTCCCAGACGCGGGATCTCCCCGTTTGGAAGGAGGGAAGGAAAGGGAAGAACGGAAAATTGCTGATTTATCCCAGCAGATGTCCAAGCTGATCATGAAGATGCCGGAATGCGAAGGGGTTATGCTGGTATCGGGAAACGGGAACGTAGAGGCCTTCGAGTCCATGGCCGAGGTAGAAGAGGAAGGGGTGTTGGTTGCCTTCCTGGGGTTATTCGGGCAGAGGGTGGGAGACTTCTTCAGAATGGGCAAACTCAACCGAATAGTCTACGGAAATACACCGACGTGGAAGATGATCTTCAGGCACGGGCCCCAATATGTGGAGATTGCATTGAAAAAGGGGGCTGAGTTTAGCCGCTTTCTCGCTTCATTGAAAAAGACGCTGGATAGTATCCCCCGCGGGCAGGCATAGGGGATAGAGGATATGATCTTTCCGAAAGGCGAAATAGTACACAAGAATTTGAGCACCTCTTATACGAACCTCAATGGATTACTCCTCTCGTTGAAATCGGAGGGTTTCAGCGGGTATGTCAAAATCGGCTTTTTGGACTATGAAGCGGTTCTCTTTATGGATTCTGGAGATGTCATCAATGCCGTTGAGCAGATTGGTGACAGAAAGAGGTTCGGTCAGAGGGCCATCAGCAACATCATATCCAAGGCAAAAGAGCAGGATGGCATGATCAACGTCTATCAACTCTCCCCTGAAATGGTCACGGTCCTCGCCAGCACCGTGAAACGGGAGATCCTTTACAAGGATCTATCCACGGATTTTACGAGCCTGCAGCGGTTACTGGGGAAGCTCGGCGAGGAAAGACATACGGGCTACATCGAAATCGCCTTAAGGAGTGGCAAGGGGAGTGGCGTAATCTTCTTCCAAGAGGGGGAGCCAATAGAGACGATCCTTACCGAGAATGACGGAGACCTCGTTTCTGGAACGAACCTCCTGAATCGTATCCTGGAGGAAGCTCAGGGCGCCGGAGCGGTTTTCAATGTCTATAGCGCCGACCTTGCGGCATCTTCCGATCAAATGGGCGAAGTCGGGGAAGGTGGGGATTTAGGAGATCTCCTGAGGGTACTGGGGGATACGATGTCTGCGATAGAGACGGTTGTGGACGGATTGCTCAAGAAGGGGGTCTTTGGTTCCGAATTGAGAAGGGTACTGGTTAAGAAATCCAATGAGTATCCCTTCCTGGACCCCTTCGCCGCGGAGTTTCGGTATAAAGACGGGAAAATCGTATTCACGGGAAATACGGATATCCGTGAGTTAACGAGGGGATTGGGAGAGTGTTTGGGGCTGACCATACAGGCCCTTTCACATCAATTCTCCAAGAAAGGGATACTGGGACAGATTGAGAGAGAGCTGGATCAGATTAAGGCGGACTTTGGAAAGGAGATAAAGCAATTCAGCCTTGAGGCAGCCATGCCCGAGATTTTCGGGAACCAGGTGGTTAGGAAACGATGAACATCATTCTCTCCGGCAAGGATATAGCCAAGATAGATAACTGCCTGAGCAAGATGGTGGCAAGCGCGGCCGCCCACTGCGTGTTCTTGATCGACAGGTCTGGACAGTTGATCGCCCATAGCGGTAATCCGGCAACGGTGGATGCCGCAGCGCTGTCGGCCCTAACGGCGGCCAACTTCGGTGCAACCGCTGAGATTGCAAAGCTCCTCGGTGAGGATGAATTCAACCTCCTTTTTCACAAGGGGAGGAAGGAGAATATCTACTTTTCAGCGGTGGGCGAACACCTCATCGTGGTAACTATCTTCGATCAAAAGACCTCCCTGGGATTGGTGAGGCTCAGGGTGAACAAGGCCACGGACGAGCTCTTGGAGATCTTTTCCTCGATTTTCGAGAGATCCAAACAAATGAGCTCCGAGTGATCTAATATGCCGTTTATCAATTTCAGCAAGGACGAAATCCAGTGCAAGATCGTCTACTACGGGGCCGGCTTCTGTGGCAAGACGACCAACTTGCAGTACATCTACAGCAAGAGCGCTGACAGAACCAAGGGGAAAATGGTCTCCATCGATACGAAAGGCGGAGACCGAACCATCTTCTTCGACTTTCTCTCCCTCAATTTGGGAAAGATCCGAGGTTTCGATATTAGGGTGCAGCTTTACACGGTCCCCGGACAGGTTCACTACGATGCCACGAGGAAGCTCGTACTAAAGGGAGTGGATGGGGTGGTCTTCGTGGCGGATTCCCTCAAGGTACAGAGAAAGAAGAATATCGAGAGCCTCATCAACCTGGCCAAGAATTTGGCCGAGAAGAGGCTGAGCATTCGGAGCGTTCCGTTGGTCATGCAGTATAATAAACGGGATTTGGATGGAACCGACTCCGAAATTCTACCCCTGGACATTCTCGAGAAGGATTTGAATTCGATGCTAAAGGTCCCGGCATTTGAGGCCAGTGCATTGAAGGGATTCGGGGTTTTTGAGACGTTGAGGGAAATTAGCAAATTGGTCGTCAAGGACGTGAGCCGGAAGGTTCTCTCCATGGATCGACTCTAGCGGGAGTAAGAGAACACCCCCTTCAGTTAGGGCTGGGCTTCATGAAAAATGACGAAAAGGATCACTTGGATGAGGAGATCGAATCGGCGGTAGACTCCCTCTTCGTGGAAATGGGCGCCGATGGCGAGATGGAACTGGGGGAAGTGCGGAGGAGCATTGATGAACGGGCAGAACCCATCCCCGATATTTCGCCTGAGTTTATGGAGGAATCCATTGGGAGGGATGAGTTTGGAGAAGGCCTCATAGAGCCCCCGCCGGTGAAGGAGGAAATCCTGTCGGCCCCAGAGGGAGAACTCGTAGAGCCAGAGCCCGTAAGGGAAGAAATTGTATCAGCCCCAGAGGAAGAACCCGTAAAGGAAGAAATGGCATTGGCTCCGGAGGTCGAACCCCAAATGGAAGAGATCCCAGCATCTCCAGCGGAAGCCCTCCCCCTCGAAAAGCCTCCAGGAGAGGAGAAACTGCCCAAGGGCCTCGAGACCCTGGAGGTGGAAGTCCTCTCCCTGGAGTGGGAATTCAGCCCGGAGATCCTCAAGAGGATTATTGCGGCACTGGGTGGCTTGAAAGCCACTTACCGGGACGATGAATCCCTTTTAAAGGTTGTCGACATGATGGGCAAAGTTTCCCTCTACCTGCTCAACGACGAGAAGAGTATCACGCCTGAGGCCCTGAGGTTCTTGCAGGATGGAAAGGAAGTCATAAAATTCCTCTCCACCCAAAAAGCGGAACAGGACGTCTTCAAGAACTTAGTGGTTGAGGGGATCAATTCCCACTTCCAACTCCTGGGGCTCGGCAGGGAGGCGAGAAAGGACAAGGCTCAAGACGAATCCCTTCAGAAGCTGTGTTCGGATTTGGAAAAACACCGGATGAGATTGTACGACGGAGAAGACCAACTCGGGAGGGCCCTTAACCGAATCAAGGGAATGAAGGATGAGTTCATATTCGATGACGGGATTCAGGGATTATCGGATGAACTGGAAAAAATACGTGGTTACCTGAGGATTTGCCTCGGCAAGTTGGGTGACATCTCGGGGCAGTTTCAGCGGGAAATACTCGGGCAGAAGGTATATATGGGGGAAAAGGTCCTGCTCGTTGAGGCCCAAAATCGGATTTTTGGCATTCCCAGCAACTCGGTCGTGAAATCCTACAACCTTACCGGGGACTCCGCCATGAGGATTGCTGCTCAGGACTCCATCACGCTGAAGGGGAGGAGAATCCCGCTGATTAAACTGTCCAGGGTATTCAATCTCGGTCCGAGCGGCGCAAGGAGATCCCGGGGGATCGTTCTGGCCGGGGAAAGGGATCGAATCATCGCGGTGTTGGTGGATAGGGTATTGAGGAATAAGGGCCTTTTCGTGAATACCGCGGAGGGGGAGAGAAAGGGGTCAAGATACCTGATTGGCGTGTCCCGTCTGGAGAGCGGCAAAATGGTTTATATCCTGAATATAGACCGGTTGAAGGCTCGCGGCCAGGCCTGATTTTCAATCAACGTGGGCAAGCAATGGGATTGAGCAGAGGGAAATGATGACGCGGCAATCCACAGAATCATGGAAGTACGACATTCATCAGGTGAAGTCCATGGAGCTGGAGATTCAGAGGCTGAGCGAGGAGGTTCAGCGGCTCAAGGCTTTCACCGAGAGCCTCATCCAAAGCATAGGCAGCGGGCTCATTCTCGTGGATACGCAGGAACGGATTACCCATTTTAATCGTGCGGCGGAGAAAATTCTGGGATTTTCGAGGAATGAGGTTATTGGAAAGCCCTTTGCCATATTGTCCCTGAGAGAAAAAGAGCAGACCATGCCAACCCCCTTTAGGGATCACGATGAAATGGACTCCAGAAGGGAAGGCCTCATTCTGAGAAAGGATAAGCTTAAAATCCCCGTTGGGTTTAATATTACCGATCACCTGGACTCTCATGGAGGGAAAATCGGCAGGATCATCAGTTTTCGGGACATGACCAATGTCCTCAAGCTTCAGGAGGAAATTCTCCGCATGGATCGATTGGTATCCGTAGGTGAGCTTTCCTCGGGAATAGCCCACGAGATCCGAAATCCCCTGGCGGGAATAAAAACCACGGCTCAAGCGTTGGGCGAGGAGATGCCCCATGATGATCCCAAAAGGGAGTATCTCAATCGGATTACCAAGGAGATCGACCGGCTGAATGATCTGCTGAAAACCTTCTTCTCCTTCGCCAAGCCTCAGAAATTGAACCCGGTGCTCTGCAGTATCAAAAACATCGTAAATGACATCATTCCCCTTCTTATTAAGGATATCGCCAACAGGGGCATCAATTTCACCGAGGAATACGGCCCGGACTTGCCACGGGTCAAGGTGGATTTCAATCAAATGCACCAAGTATTTTTAAACCTCTTTCTGAACGCGATCCAGGCGATGCCAAGGGGTGGCGAATTGAAAATTCAGGCCGAGCCTCTCGCATCGGCCCCATTGATCAATCCCGGGAAGGATTACGTCCGGATATCGATTTCCGACACCGGAAGGGGAATCCCGGCCAATGATCTCAAGAAGATTTTCGATCCCTTTTTCACCACTCGCCCAAAGGGCATCGGATTAGGGCTATCCATCACGTACCAGATTATCAAGAACCACGGAGGGAGCATAAAGGCTGAGAGCAAGGTGGATAGGGGGACTACCTTCACCATTACGCTCCCGAGGTAACCCGAATAGGGGAGAGAATGAAAGCGGCCATACTCGTTGTGGATGATGATGAGGTTATGCGGCAAACCCTCTCCGATGTCCTCAAAAAGAGGGGATACGGTGTCTCTACCGCGGAAACGGGGGGGCAGACGTTATCGTATATTAAGGATAAGCCCTTTGACTTAGTGTTGCTGGATATCCGTCTTCCCGATATGGACGGGCTCGATGTTCTGAAACGCATCAAGGAGCTCGAAGGCGACCTCATGGTTATCGTGATGACCGCTTATTCCGATGTCCAGACTGCAGTCACGGCGATGAAGTCGGGGGCATATCACTACATCGATAAACCCTTTGAACTGGAAGAGCTCAAAATTCTTATTCAAAAGGCCCTTGAAACGCAGAGCTTGAGAAATGAAATCCGCCGGCTACAGCGGCAGGGGGGAGAGAAGCATCAGGGTGGCGAAATTTACGGCAACAGCCCCCTCATAAAGAACGTAATGGAGCTGATCGAGATGATCAGCCAAACCCCGAGGACATCCGTTTTAATCCAGGGGGAGAGCGGAACGGGAAAGGAATTGGCCGCAAATGCCATTCATTACCGGAGCAAGAGAGCCAATAAGCCGTTGATGAAGATCAATTGCGGGGCAATCCCGGAAAATCTGTTGGAGACCGAGCTTTTCGGCTACGAAAAGGGGGCCTTCACCGATGCCAAGGGGACGAAAAAGGGCCTGTTGGAGCTGGCAAACGGAGGCACGGTTTTCCTCGACGAAATCGCTGAGATGAAGTCCTACCTGCAAACAAAGCTCTTGAGGGTTTTGGAAAGCCAAAGGTTTATGAGGGTAGGGGGGGAAAGGGAGATCAGCGTCGATGTGCGTATCATAGCTGCCACCAATAAGGATTTGTCAGCCCTGGTCAACGCGGGACAATTTAGAAAAGACCTCTATTATCGTTTAAAGGTCATGGTCATTGAAATGCCGCCGCTGAAGGAGAGGAGGGAGGATACCCTGCTCTTGGCCAATCGGTTTGTCGAGGAGAATAAAAGGGAACTGGGAAAGAACGTAACGGGAATATCGGAAGCGGCAAGGGAGTATTTGCTCAACTATTCGTGGCCTGGAAACGTAAGGGAGCTGAAGAATATTGTGGAGCGGGCGATGATCCTATCCGATGGCAACGAGATACTCCCCGATCACTTGCCCATTGAGCTGAGGAAGAGCCAAGGGAACACCGCCTCCGTCGGGGTAACGGATAGCGCGGAGCTCACCCTTGAGGCCGCGGAAAAGAAACACATAACAGATGTCCTGATGCTGATGGAATGGAATAAGTCCAAGGCTTCGAGGGTGCTCGGTATCTCTCGATCCACGTTAAGGGAGAAGCTAAAGAAATACGCTATTTCCGAAGCTTAGCGCTTTCGACTTGCCGGAAGAGCCGTGATTCTCTTCCCGGGGGGGATTAAGCGAAAACGGGAAAGGAGTAAGCCCATGCTATTTTCAAGGAAAGGCAACGTGGTCGGCTTGGATATCGGCTCTAGTTCCGTTAAGATGTTGGAACTGGCAGAGGCGAAAGGGGGCTATCAGCTGAGGAACTTCGGAATCGCTCCCCTGCCCCCGGAGGCCATCGTTGATGGGGCACTCATGGACTCGGTAACCATCGTCGATTCAGTCAGGGGGTTGTCCAGCGCTTTGCGAATAAAGACCAAGGATGTAGTAACTTCAGTATCGGGCCATTCCGTAATCGTTAAGAAGATCAGCATCCCTACGATGACGGAAGATGAGCTCGAGGAGTCAATTCAATGGGAGGCGGAGCGATATATTCCCTTTGACATCAATGATGTGAACATCGATTTTCAAATTCTCGGGCCCACCGAGGGGAACGAGGAGTTGATGGACTTGATATTGGTGGCGGCAAAGAAGGACATCATCAATGACTACCTTGCCGTTATCGTTGAAGCGGGCTTTAATCCCGTTATCGTTGATGTTGATTCCTTCGCCCTCGAAAATATGTTCGAGGCGAATTATCCCGTAGGGGGGGAGACCATCGCCCTCGCCAATATCGGAGCGAGCGTGACGAACATCAATATCCTGAGAAGAGGGGTCTCCTCCTTCACAAGGGATATATTCACCGGCGGAAATGCCATTACCGAGGGAATTGCAAGGCAGCTCAATGTGGACTTTGAGGAGGCCGAAAGCTTGAAATTGGGCAATCGAATGGATGAAGGCAGTCAGCAGGTTGTCCAGGAGACCTTGAAATCGGAGCTCAGTTCCCTGGCCACTGAGATCACTAAGTCCCTTGATTTCTTCCGATCCACGAGCTCCGATGAAAAAGTCGATAAACTTTTCGTGAGCGGGGGCTGCGCGAAGATAAACGGTATTGAAAACATCATCGAACAACAGGCCAGCATTCCTGTCGAGGTTCTTAATCCCTTCAGGCAGATCGACTCCTCCAAGAGGGATTTGGACATTGATTATCTCAAGGAAATGGAACCAATAATGGCCGTCAGTGTCGGCCTGGCCTTAAGGAGGGTAGGGGACAAATGATTCGAATTAATTTATTGATGGCGAGGGCCGTGAGGAGAAAGGTAGGCCTTCGTCGGGAGATTTCCATTTTCGTCTTCGTCCTGATTTTGGTCTTTCTCCTCATCGGGCTCGTCCAATGGATATACATGAACCAATCGAGTGTTTTGCAGCGTCAGATCAGTGATCGCAGGGCGAAATTGGAAGAGCTGCAAACTATGAAGAGACAGATCGAGAAATACAAAGTGAACATGAGGGTTCTCGAGAAGAAATTGGCCATTATCAACGAATTGAAGAGGAAAAAAGGGACGCCGGTGCGGATCTTGGATGAACTGAGCACTCATATGCCGGACAAGATGTGCCTTCGCTTACTGAAAAAGGAGGGGGCTAAGCTGGAGATGCAGGGATGGGCGCTCGATGATGAGGTTATCGCTAACTTCATGACCAGCCTTCAAGGCTCTGAGTATTTCCGGGGCGTCGAATTGATCGTTACCGAGCGGTTCAAGCCCGAGGGGTCTGAAATCAATATCAAGAAATTTACCATCACCAGTACCGTTGTACAGTAAAAGGAGAACATCATGGCCGTTTCCATGGATTCCATTGCCAAATTGCCCACGGCGAAGAAGGCCCTTATCCTCGTGGCGGTCGTCGTCGTTATTCTCGGCATTTACGGCTATCTCGTCTACCTGCCTCAGCAGGCGGAACTGACGGGCTTGAGGCTGGAGTTGGGCAAATTGAATAGGGAGCTGCAGGAGGGCAAAGCCATTGCACAAGAATTGGCTAAATTCAAACAGGACGCCGCAGACCTGGAAAGGAACCTCACGTTAGCCCTGGCCCAGCTCCCCAACAAAAAGGAGATACCCACCCTCCTGCGCAATATCTCAAGCCTGGGGAAGGGATCGGGGTTGGAATTTCTCCTCTTCAAGCCGAAACCCGAAGAGCGGGTGGCAGCACCAACCGAGGCCTCCGATAAACCGAAACCAGCAGCACGGGCCAGAGGAAAGAGCACAACATCCGGCAAACCGGAATCCCAGGAGCCTCAGGAGTTCTATGCCCGGGTTCCCTTGGAGTTAACAGTGTTAGGAGGTTATCACAACGTGGCAACCTTCTTCGACAAGGTCAGCAAACTGGACAGAATCATCAACATCCTCAACTTCTCCATGAGCGATGTAAAACAAACTGGTGGCGAAACGGTGCTGAAAACCTCATGTGTGGCCACCACATTTCGTTTCCTCGAGACTAAGGAGGAGGGCAGTGCAGAGAAAACAAGTACTGGGCCCACGAAATAGGGCAATCAGGGGATACTACCTCAAGGCCCTCTTAATAGCGAGTATCTCCATCTTCCTCATCTTTGGATGTGAGGGCGGATCGAAGCCGTCAAAGGTGACCGTGGTAAAGAGAGCTCCAAGGCAGAAGCTACCGCCGAAAAAGGAAGGGGTAAAGGTGGTACAGGAAAAAAAGGAGCCCCCTTACACGTATAACCCAGTGGGAAAGCGAGACCCCTTTAAGCCCTTTATTGCCCTTGGACCCAAGAAAGCGGTCCGCAAGAAAACTCCTATTACCCCCCTTCAACGGTATGATGTGAGCGAACTGAAGTTAGTGGGAATTTTGAAAGCACCGGGGGGATACCGGGCACTGGTGGAGGATGCAGGCGGAAAGGGATTTATTATCGGCAAGGGAACCCTCATCGGCCCTGGAGATGGACGTGTTAAGGAAATCCATGAGGATCGAGTAATCATTGAGGAGACGTATAGGGATATATTCGGCCAGATAAAACGGCGGGAGATTTCCATGCCCTTGAGAAAGGCTGAGGAAGGGGGAGTGAAATGAGACATTCGTTTTTGGACAAACCAGTTCGATGGGCTTGCACCTTAGGCCTCATTTTCCTCATAGAGAGCCTGGTGAGCTGTGCCCGGGGGCCTACGCGACCAGTGACGCCGGAGATGGCGGAGGGGCCGCCCATCAAGATTCAGGAAATCAGCTTCCGGGAGGAGCCCACGTACACGCGCGTCATTGTAGAAGGATCGGAACCGCTCAAATATACCTTCTTCAAGCTCCTGACGGACCCCCTCAGAATCGCCATTGATATCCCGAGCGGCCAATTTGAGGATATCCCCGTTCCCATTGAGGTGAACAACGGTACGCTGACCCAGATCGACATCGGTCAATACGAGGGAAAGGGAAGGATTGAAATCGGTTTAACGAGGACGGTCAACTATAATATCACGAAAGTGGAGAAGAAGCTCTTCGTGGATGTGGAGCGCCTGGGACCGGCGGAGGTGGCAGAGGAGAAGGTCGAGGTTATCGAGGAGAAGGTTCCTCCAGAGGCCGCGGAGTTAAAGCCGAACGCGGAAAAGATAACCCAAGTCACCGTGGATAAAAGGGAAAAAGGGGTGAACGTAACCCTCGTGGCGGATGGAAGGATAGGGGACTACAATTCCTTCACGTTGGAGAAACCTCCACGGCTCGTCATCGATGTTTGGAATGTGAAAAAGGAATGTCCGAAGAGCCTCATCCAGGTCGACCATCCCCTCCTGAAGAGGGTACGAGTGGGGAGTCACCCCAAGAAGACCCGCTTCGTCTTGGATTCGGCCCACCCCAAAGTGCCGCAGTTTCAAATCAACAAGGTCCAGAACCGATTGGTCGTCTCCCTTGGTCAAATAGAGGAGGCTCCTGCGAAGGTCGCGAAAGTGGGGATGTTAACGGGCATCGATTTTAAAAAGATGGACCATAAGTCTCGGATCATCGTCTCCACCTCTGACGTAGCCTCCTATGATGTCTTCAAGATATCAGAAACAGCGGTAGCCCTCGATTTGAAAGGGATGAGGGTTCCCGAGAGGCTCAAGCGCGGGTTGGATACCAAGGCCTTTGATAGCGCCGTTGAGTATATCAGCCTGTACAATGTGAAATCGGAAGCCTCGAGGGATGTCAGGATCATCGTCCGGCTCAAGGAGGTGGTGAATTTCGAGACAACCCAAGAGGACAAACGAATCTATCTGGATTTTGACAAGCCCTTAAAGACCCTTGTCCCCGGGCAAGCCTCTAAAACAGCCAAACCGCGTGAATCCCGGGTGTCAGTGGCGGAGGCAGCGGGGAGTGGGAAAGAGAAGCCGGAATCCCAAGAGGCCAAGCCTGAGATCGCCGAAGCTGAAGGGGAAAAAGGGGAATCTCAGTTGGATAAGCAGGAGACGGTCCCGGGTGAAAAAGCATCCGCCGAGAAAACCCAGGCTGCCGAAAAAGAAGGAGAGCCCAAGCAAGGCTCAAAAGGCGGAAAAGAAGTCGCTACCGATGCAGCGGAACGAGGGAAAGAACAGGTTCCTCCGGCGATCGTAGGCAAAAAGGAGAGCATTTTGGAAACGTTGGCTGCCCAGAAGCGGTACACGGGGAGGAAGTTGTCCCTGGACTTCAAGGACGCCGATATCAAGAATATCCTGAGGTTGATCGCCGAGGTGAGCAATCTCAATATCATCGCCGGTGATGATGTCAAGGGGAAGGTTACCATACGCCTCGTCGATGTTCCATGGGATCAAGCCCTGGATATCATCCTGCAGTCCAACGATTTGGGCAAGGTGAGGATCGGTAACGTAGTCCGAGTCGCCCCCGTTGATAAGCTGAAAAAGGAGGAGGAAGATGCGTTAGCCGCTCGAAGGGCCAAGGAGAAACTTGAGGATCTGAGCACGGAGTTGATCCCCGTTAACTACGCCACTGCCAAGGAGCTGGAAACCCAGGTTAAGGGGATCCTCACTGACCGGGGAAGGGTCACCGTGGACGAGCGCACCAACGTGCTCATCGTCAAGGATATCAGGTCCGCCATAGATGGGGCCAAGGACTTGGTCACATCCCTCGATACCAAAACCCCCCAGGTATTGATCGAGGCCAGGATCGTCGAAGCCAACGCCAATTTTACCAGGGAGCTCGGGATCGTTTGGGGAGGCACAGCCGAGAAACTCCATGGAGACCGGTACCGTGATGAAGATGGCAACCCAATGGGAAGCAAGGGGAAATCCACCGTCTCCGGAGGGCTTCTCGGCACCGGTACCCTGATCAACCTTCCCGTAGACACCCCGCGTGGGGCCATCAGCTTTGGGTGGCTCTCCGAAGCTGCGGGATTGAAGAACCTGGACATTACCCTGCAAGCCCTGGAGGATTCGGGTGGTGGCAAGGTCATATCGGCCCCGAGGGTCGCTACCCTGGACAATACGGAGGCCTCCATCGAACGAGGGGACCGAATCCCGTATCTGAAGTTAACCGAAGAGGGCACGGTGACGACGGAGTTCATCGAGGCCAATTTGAAATTAACCGTAACGCCTCACGTAACGAACGATGGAAACATCAAGCTGAAGATAAAGGCCTCCAACGATGAGCCGGATTTCGATCGAGTGGTTCAGGGGGTTCCCACCATTAAGAAGAAGGAGGCGATAACCGAGGTACTCGTGAGGGACAACGACATTATCGTTATCGCGGGAGTTTACGACATCGACGAGGGGAAAACCAATAGGGGAATCCCCCTCTTTTCGAGGATCCCCGTTCTGGGCTGGCTCTTTAAGTACGAAAAGAAGACCTACATCAAGGAGGATCTCCTCATCTTCATTTCCCCAAAGGTCTTGAAGAATTGGATGTAGCTCATCGGGGGACGATTCCGCTTCTGTTTTTCTCGAGAGAAGGCCATTGTCCCTTCGCTCAGAGTTCGTGTCCGTTGTTCGTGTTCGTGAAACGTGTTCGTGCTCATGTGCCTTTGCCATTACTCATCAGCCATTTGACATTTGAGCTTTGACATTTGACATTTCCCTTGCCTCCGACTTTTCCCTTGACGTCTCGAAAAAACTCGCTCTTCGCTGCTCAAGAGATTTTTTCAAGCATTCTAGTGCTTACGGTTTGCACCCGCTCGGGTTGCCTCGGAGTGGTTATCGAAAAAATATAATTCGTGCTCAGAGCTCGTTTTTCCGCCTCTACAGGGATTTCGAATTTTGAACTTTGACATTTTGCCTTCTGCCTCCAGCCTCTAACCTCAACCCTTTTTCGCCTTTCCCTGACCACAGCACTGCAACACCCCAGAACCAATTTGCTGCAGCACCGCAGCATTGAATAACTTTGCGCTCCGGGGAGACAGTGCAAAGGCGTTCTTTCATGGAATCATGGAAGGTATATGACCGATTTGTTATAATCCTTTCCAAGGGGCAATACCCATCTCACCGTGGACAATCTCGATGGAAGGATTCTTCAAGAGGCTTCTCCGCATCGATCTAAGCAGCCAATCCTGGTCGTGGGAGGTGATCCCGGAAGACCTCATAGAGGGCTATTTCGGGGGGAAGGGCCTGGGAACTCTCTTCCTCGCTCAGGAGACGCCCCCGGGAATTGACTGGACCGACCCAGGAAACCCCATTATCTTTTCCAGTGGATGCTTTGCCGACCTCCCAGTTGTCGGTTCCAGCCGGTATGGGGTCTTTGCCAAGTCGGCCCAAACGAGGGGGTACCTCGAATGCTATGGGGGAGGAAGGACAGCCATTCTCCTTTCTCGGACGGGCAACGATGCCATCATCATAAAGGGCAAATCCCCGAATCCCGTTTTCCTCGAAATTTCCGATGCGGGGGTTGTTTTCCGGGACGGATCGACCCTCTGGGGGCTCCCCACCGATGAAAGCCTGAAAGGGATGGTGAGGGAAGTTGGGGACATGGCAGCTTCTGCCCTCGCTATCGGGCCTGCGGGAGAAGCAGGGGTGAAGTTCGCCATGGTGGCCAACGAGGGAGGACGCTCCTTCGGGCGTGGAGGCCTTGGGGCCATCTGGGGGTCAAAGAGGTTGAAAGGCGTTGTCTTCCAGGGGAGGGAGCATCGCAGGCCTGCGGACCTTCCGACTTTAAAGGCCCTTTACAAACAGATGCGAAGGGATGGACAGGGAAGGGAATTGACCCGCATGTTCCGCACCTATGGCTCGTCCATGATGGTGGGTATCATGAACACCATGAGGGCATTTCCCACCCGCTATTGGGAAGGGGGGAGAGTGACGGGATGGGAGCGTCTCACAGCGGAGAACCTCAAGAAAATCTGCCGACTCAGGTCTATTTCCTGTCCTCACTGCTTTCTGGCTTGTGGAAAGCGAGCCGAGATAAAGAATGGTCCCTACAAGGGGCTTACGGTATCGGGCCCAGATTATCAGACCCTCGCGTCCTTTGGGGGGCTCTGTCTCATCAGTTCCCTGGAGGAAATTCTCAAGGTGAACGACGTATGTAATCGACTCGGGCTGGATACGGTGAGCGCTGGAAATGTAATAGCCTTCGCCATGAGAGCCTCCCAAGACGGAAGGTTAAATCTCAACCTCCCTTTCGGCGATACATCACGAACCGAGGAAATGCTCCACAGAATAGCTCATCGCGATGGTTTGGGTGGAATTCTGGCGGAGGGGATCCGGGATGCTGCCCGTATCCTCGGACTGGAGGATCTCGCCATTCACGTAAAAGGCCTGGAGCTCCCCGGATTTGACCCCCGTTCCTTGAAGGGAATGGGTTTGGCATATGCTACTTCGCAGCGGGGGGCAACTCACCTTCAGAGCCTCTTCTACCTTGACGAGGTCAAAAGGGAATTCAGCAAGGAGGATATGCGCGAACGGGTTCAGGCCTTGGTGGAGGCGGAGGACCAAATGACCCTTTTCGATATGCTCCTCATCTGCAAATTCTATCGGAGTTACCTCGGATGGAACGATACTATTAACCTCATTGAGGCGGTGACCGGAAGACGGTTCAGTGAGGAGGAACTGCGTGAACGTGTCTCAAAGGTCTTAAGCCTATCGGTGGCCTTTAACCGGCAGCAGGGGATTTCCGCCGAGGAGGATACACTTCCGGGGAGCTTATTGAAGAAGGCCGGTCGGGACGGCATCTGTCTACTCCCTGAGGAACTGAAGATCATGGTGGCGGAATATCATCGAGTGCGGGGATGGGGGGAAGAATGATTCAAACTAATCCGTGAGGTTGGAGGCGGGAGGACAAATGCCAAATGTCAAAGTTCGAAATCCCTATACAGGCGGAAAAACGAACTCTGAGCGCGAATCAAAGATTTTTTCGCCAAGTCTTGGGAACGAAGGAGCGCCTCGGGCGATTTTTGCTGCGAAGCGGACGTTGAAATGCTCGAAAAAAGATCTTTGAGCGGCGAAGAGCGAGTTTTCCCGAGACGTCAAGTGAGAGGTTGGAGCAAAATGAAAAGTTCAAATGTCAAAGGGGAAAGAGAGTCTGAGGCTGGAGGTTTGAGGTTTGAGGCGAAATGACAAATGAAAAAGGTGAAAGGTTAAGGTTGAGGTTGAGGTTAAGGGGTTAGAGGGAGAAGGGGAAATGCCAAATGGCAATGAGTTGGTTGGTTGTATTAGTTTAATTGGTTTTGTTGGTTAAAAATGGGAACACAAACACGTTTCACGAACACGGAAAACGAGCACGATCTCTGTTGGCCGTCATCGGTCCGGTCTTTGTGTTCCGCGGTCTTCTGTCGTCGGTCAGCGGTCTGGTTTTTCCGGTCCGCCGTCTTCGGTCCTAATGATCACGAGCACGAGGGCCCAGGGGCTCTCAGCAGATGAGGATATCCCTCAGTTCCAGTTGGATATTTTTCACCCCTTGCCAGTCATTGATTCGAGGAACGAATGCGATTTTGACCCGTTTTGATTCAAGGGGATGAAGGTCTCCCATGTGGAAGCCAATGGCATCGTAGACGGAGTCCTCCTTTACCTTCAACTTTAAATTGTCCTCCCCCACTATCCTGGAATCCATCACTATCAATTCCCTCGAGCAAAGTACTGGGTTGGGGTTGGAGGCTCCAAAGGGGGCGAGCAAGGAGAGTTCCTCTAAGAGCTCCCTTTGGATGGTCTCTAAGGGTACTTCCAAATCGATTCGGACCGTGGGAATGAAGTCGTTCGGTTTACAGCCTTGCGACACAAGCTCTTCAAAGTTACTCTTAAATGGCTCGATCTTCTCCCTTTCGATGGTAAGCCCGACCGCGAATCGATGTCCACCAAAGCTCAAGAGCATCGGGGTACACGCCCTTACCCCCTCATAGAGGTCAAACCCCTCAATGCTCCTTCCCGAACCCTTTCCTCGATCACCATCGAGGGAGATTAAGATGGTTGGCTTGTAGTAACGTTCCACTAAGCGCGAGGCCACGATTCCGATTACCCCGGGATGCCATGCTTGAGAGGAGAAAACCCAAGATCTTCTCCGCAAAAGGCTTTCGTCCCCCTCGATCCAACCCCTAATCTCCGTGAAGATCTCATTCTCTATCCGCTGCCGCCTGCTATTTTCCAGGCTCAGCTGACGGGCCAATTCCTCCGCCTTCTCCACCTCTTGGGTCACCAGGAGATCGATTGCCCTTTGGGCATCCCCAAGGCGGCCGGCTGCGTTGATCCGCGGGGCCAGTTGGAAACCGATGTTTCCCGATGTAATGGTGCCTTCCTTCAAGCCGCAAAGCTCTTTCAGTACCCGGGTGCTCGGCCGCCTACCCTCGGTCAACTCCTCGAGGCCGAAGCGAACAAAGATACGATTCTCGTCCTGGAGCGGGACGAGGTCTGCCACCGTTCCCATGGCCACAAGGTCGAGATACCTCTTGAGGTTGGGAACCTCCCCATCCTCCCACTTCCCCTGTTCCCGAAGCTTGGCCCTGAGGGCAATGACGAGGTTGAATACTACCCCAACGCCGGCCAATGATTTGAAGGGAAATGGACAATCTCCCTGTTTCGGGTTGAGGACGGCATAAGCCGGGGGAATCTCATCAGGAATTTCGTGGTGATCCGTGACGATGACGTCCACTCCCATCTCCTGAGCTTGCTTGATCTCATCCACATTGGAAATGCCGCAGTCAGCGGTAATAATCAGCTTCCCCCCCTCCTGGGCGAATGAGGCCAAAATATCGAGGTGAAGACCGTATCCCTCCTTGATTCGGTGGGGTATATAATATCGGCAAGGGAATTGGAGGGTTTGGAAGAAGAGGAGCATAATGGCTGTCGACGTAATGCCATCGACATCATAATCCCCAAAGATTAAGACCGGTTCATTTCTCGAAAGAGCCTTGATAATCCGATCAACGGCCTTTTCCATATCCTTCATGAGAAAGGGCGAATGAAGATGGGATAAACTGGGATGCAGGAATCGGTGGGCCTGATCGATTTGATCAATGCCGCGATTCGCCAAAACCTGGGCAGTAACGGGGGAGATATCCAATTCCCTTGAAAGGGTCTCCTGAATCGATGGATTCGGAGGGTAGATTTCCCACCTTCTCTTCATGATGCCCGTAAACTTCCCACCAGTTGGCCAATGTCCTTGAACCCGTTTTCCCTGAGATAGGCTTCAATACCATCGATAATCTCGAGACAGGCGGTGGGCTTGACGAAATTCGCCGTCCCTACTTGAACCGCACGAGCCCCGGCGATGATAAACTCCAAGGCATCTCTCGCAGTCATGATGCCACCTATTCCAATTACCGGAACCTTCACCGCGCCGGCAGCCTGCCAGACCAGCCTGAGGGCCACGGGTTTAATTGCTGGGCCAGAAAGCCCGCCGATGATAGTGCTCAGCAAGGGCCTTCGGGATTGGGGGTCGATGGCCATGGCCATGAGGGTATTCATGATGGAGATGGCGTCGCCTCCGGCCTCCTCCACGGCTTTGGCAATGAGGGCGATGTCGGTGACATTGGGGGAGAGCTTTACAATGATGGGCAGGTGGGTGGACCGCCTCACCGTTCGGACGACACGATGGGCCATTTCCGGATCTGCCCCAAATAGCACCCCTCCCTTCGCGACATTGGGACAGGAGATATTTACCTCCAGCCCGGCAATTCCGGGGGAGTCGCCCAATCTCTTGGCCAACTCCCCGAACTCTCGGGTAGTTCCCCCAAAGATATTAGCTATGACGGGCGTTGTGAATTGGCCCAGAAAGGATAACTTATCCCTGATGAAGGCCTGAAGGCCGACGTTCTGAAGACCAATGGAGTTGATCATGCCACCCACTGTCTCCACAATACGGGGCGGCGGATTTCCCTCCATGGGTTCGAGGGAGATTCCCTTGGTTATGATGGCCCCTAAGCGATTGAGGTCAACCAAGGGGGCAAATTCCTCGCCATAGCCGAAGGTCCCCGAGGCTGCCATAACGGGGTTTTTCAATTTGATCCCCGCTATGTCAACTGACATGCGGGGCCCAGGCCCCCCGGTTTTCCGTCCTTCGGAGCTCATATAACCCCCCAGTCCACTTCCTCGGAATCGAAGACGGGCCCCTCCTTACATACTCGCTTATACGGGAAGTTCCTTCCTCCCCCAAAGGCCTGCTCGGATCCGGGGAGAGGGCTTCCCCTCGTCCTGATTACACACCCCAGACAGGCCCCCAACCCGCAGGCCATCCTGGTCTCCAGGGAGACTTGGCAAGGGACGGATTGGGACTGGGCTATGTGGGCAATGGCCTTCAACATATCCAATGGACCACAAGCGAAAAATCCGGAGGGCGTGTGGTGATCCCGGAGAAAGGACACAACCATATCCGTAATCATGCCTCGGAACCCCAGGCCTCCATCCTCCGTGGCCACATAGACATCGGCTCCCAGCGTTTTAAATTCATCCACGCAGAGGACATGTTCCCTCGTTTTCCCGCCGATGAAGACGAGACACGTATGTCCGTTGGCCTTCATCCTCTGGCTCAGGGCAAAAAGGCCAGCCACCCCTATTCCTCCCGCCACGAGAAACTGGGTTCCCGTTGTGGTGGGCAGGGAGAATCCGCTTCCCAGGGGGCCCAGGATATCGAGCCTCTTTCCCCTTTTCCAGTTTGCCATCAGATTTGTCCCCCTTCCCACTATCTTGTAGAGAATCTCAATATCACTCCCCTCGTCCTTACTCAAAGCCGCCATGGAATGGATGCTGAATGGCCTCCTTAAAAGGGGGAAGGGCTGGTCCGACACCCTGACCATCAGGAATTGGCCGGGCTCGATATTCTCACACGGAATAGATGTCCGTATTCTCATTTTATGATAAGAGGGAGCGACCTGGTGATTCTGCAAAAGGGTCCCGCGTACTAGATATGGGCTCCCCTTGTGCGTGGCTTCTGATGGAGACAAACTCATGGCTCTAACGTTTATTTAGCTTCAATCCCATAACGAGGGCATCCTCCCCGTTATCGGCGTAATAACGGGGCCTCAATCCCTCTTTTCGGAAGCCCATTTTTCGATACATCTCGATGGCAGAACGGTTCGATGGACGAACGTCCAGGGTGAGCCTTTCCACCTTCTCGGTTCGGCAGAAGTCGATCAAAAATCGCATCAAATGCTTGCCCAAACCCATGCGACGATAATCCGGTTTTACGGCGATATTCAGCAGATGGGCTTCACCCTCAATCACCCAAAAACAAATGTATCCTACCAGGACTTCCTCGTTTCCTCCGTGGTTCAGCTTTGCGGCGAAATTGTGGGAAAAGTCGAGGGATAATTCCGCCTTGAACATCCCCTCACTCCATGGAAGGGGAAAGGAGCATCTCTCGATTGTTAGTACATCCCGCAGGTCAACCTCGGTCATTTCCGAAATCCTGAGCCGATCCATTGCACTACTGTCCCTTTTCCTCCATTTCCAGCTCATCTAACATGTTCTTGGTGATACCCGTCAACTCGGGATCCTTCGATTCATCCAGTACCGTTTTATATGCGGCCTTCGCCTCCGTGATCTTTCCCAATTGCCTGTAGATGTTTGCCACCTCAAATTGCGCGAGCTCATACCACGTTTTTTGATCCTTGAAATTACCCCTAATGGCCTTGAAATTCTTCATAGCTTCCGGGTAATTGGCCTGCTTGAAATAGATCTCGCCACGGCGAAAATAGGACTCAGCCAAAACCCGTTTATCATCTGCGTCCAAGGCAAGGGTGAAGGCCTCCAAGGCCTTTTCCAAATTCCCACCGTTGAAGTAAATGGTTCCGAGTCGAAAGGCGGCAATGGGGCTTAAGGGGCTGCCCGGAAATTCTTCGATGATCCGGCGGAAGGCCGCTTTCACCTTTTCCACATCCCTCCGCAGTATATAAATCTTGCCCAGACTGAACAGGGCATGGACCGTCCACTTCCCGGCCTTGTTGGCCTTTATTATCCCTTGGTAGCTGTGGATTGCTTGATCGAAGTCCTCTAACTTCGACGATGCCTCCCCCTTTATGAAGAGAACTTCCTCCACGTTCTTAAAATCGGGGTATTCAAGGGTCAAAATTTCCAGATTCGTTAAGGCCTCCTTGAATTTTCCCTCGAAGAAATAGCATTTTGCCATTTTGAAAAGGGCATTTTCTCGATATTCGGGGATATTGATCAGGTTAAAATAGTAGGGCAGGGCCTCGGAGTACCTGTTTTCGTGAAAGTAGACCTCACCCAGGAGGAGTTGGGACAAGCTCTTCTCCCGTGCATGGGCAGGAAGCGTAAGGATTTTATGGGATGTTTTAGCGGCTTCTTCGAACTGTCCCAAGTTGAGATAGCACCATCCCATATAGAGGAGGGATTGACCAAATACGGGATCTTGGGGGAAGTCCGCGACCACTCCTTTGAATTCCTCGAGGGCCTTGGCATAGTCCTCCCGCTGCAGGAAAATCTCACCCAAGCGGACCCGAACCTCGGGCAAGAGCTTCGAATCGGGAAATCTCTTCTTGAACTGCAGGTAGGTCTGAATAGCGCCTTGCACATCACCCAATTGATACTGGGACCAGCCTAGCCCACAGAGCACGCCCGGCAATAAGGCGTCATTGGAAAATAAACGGCTAAATGTGAGATAGGCTTGCCTTGCCCTCTCGTAGTGCGCGAGCCTTAATCGACTTTCCGCGACCATAAAGAGTGCCTGTCTAAAAAAGGGTTTGCGAGATGAAACGGGGTTGCCCACCAGCTTATTCAGGTGGCCTTCCGCCTCACCGTACCGCCCCTGATCGAAACAAATGAGGCCAAGCCAGTATTGTGCTTGGATTAGGGTATCACCGGCAATGGGACGGGATGTTAACTCTTGCAGGTAGTATTCCGCCTCCACAAAGCGTTTGCGTTCTATGTAGATGTGACCCAGGTCAAAACATGCATCGGACAAATGTTCGTTTTCGTGGTGGCGGAAGATCAATCTCCGGTAGTATCTAATCGCTTCCTCTTGATTTCCCAATTCGAGCCACGTCCTTCCGAGCCAAAAGAGGGCGTTCCCCATTTCTTCAGAGAAAGGAGACTCATGGACGATTTTGTGGAAAACCTCCTTGGCCTTGAGGAGCTTTCCCTGAAGATAACAGGTCCTTCCCAGGAGGTAATAAACCCGGTCGGTATCGGGGGTATCGGGATAGGATGCGATATACTGTTCAAATTGATCTTCCGCAAAACTGTACAGTTTATCGTTGAAGGCGCCGATGGCAATGGTTAAAAGTTTCTCTCGGGACGTAGGTGACGCTGAGGCGACGCTCCACTGAATGGGAGGATGAAGACACACAAGGAGGATTACGAGTGAAAGTGTTCTCGATGCCATGAATCCTACTGTTCAGTCTCTACCAGGATTCCCCGCACCGTCTCCATTTCTTCTTCGGTATTGACGTTGATGAACGACCTCATGTGGGGATCGACCTTCCTTATCTCCGTTTCGTCGATATATCTCACCCTGACCCGGTGAAAGAAATTGACGATTCTCAGGTCATCACGGTCGAGCAGTTGCCTCATCGGTGACAAGCATTTCTTTGAGTAAATGGCGTGCAGGGGATGGAGCCCATCGGGGGTTTTGGGGACGATGACATCGTACCGGCCTCTCTCTTCCACCATGTATTTGATCAGCCATGGATTTAAAAGGGGCATATCGCATGCGGTACAAAAGGCATGATAGTTCGATGAATAGAAGAGCCCGGTGTAGAGACCCCCGAGGGGACCCTTGTTCAAAAGGATGTCCTTCTGTAGACGGGCTTCATATCCCTCAAAAAGGCCGGCATCATTGGCCACGACGATGATCTCCGTAAAGATCTCCTTGAAGACGCGATAGACCCTCTCGAAGAGGGGAACTCCGCCGACATCGATGAAGGCTTTATTCTCCCCCATTCTCCTGCTCTTTCCGCCTGCGAGGATGATACCCGTCATGCAAAATCTTTGGCCACCTTACCGCAGTTAATAGCATTTTTTATCGGCCAAATCAATAGAACCGAAACCGGAGTTTCCTCAGTTTTGGAAGAATATCGTGGGACCCTGGGCGTAATGTGCCGGAAAACCGGGCGGCATCTACATGGAATGATGAAATATTGGAAAAGTGGAGCACTGTGTATAGAAATCGGAAGGCATTGATCTCTTGTTTTTCTCCCCCCTCAGCCCATCATTCCCGTATTCGATTACTCCAATACTCCAGTCGGGGCGATGTTCTCTGAATCCCTCTATGATCAGCGCATGGGTCTTCTGGAGTTTGGGAGTCTAAAGGAGAACAGCAGCGTTCATGAGCGACTCGCGGGAGCAGTGGGGTACCCTTCGAGGGTGAGCAGAGCTCGTCCTGAGCGAAGCCGAAGGAAAGGGGAAAGCCGGCCCTTCTGAGGCCGGAAGGGGTAAGTATTCCCCCCCTGCGAACCCCGAAAGGGTCACTGCGGGAGCGTCGGAGCGAAGGGACGGTGGTGTTCTCTTGCAAAGGTCGAAAAAGGAAAGATTATCAAGGGATTACGAAAACACATGGTCTGAAAGTCCGGAAACTTCGGATGGGTCTTCTATTGACACCCCAGGCAGCTTTATGGTACGAGGAAATCCTGCCTATTGGTGATTGCGATGAAGATCGGCGTCATTTCTGATACCCACCTCATGGAGCCCTCCGCGGAGTTAGAAAGAATTGTGCTGGGCCATTTCAACTATGTGAATATGATTTTCCACGCGGGGGATTTCGTTGACCAGAGCATTGTCGATTTCTTCCGACGATGGGATCTGATCGCCGTCTGTGGGAATATGGATTTGGGGGAAATTCGGTCTTCGCTTCCTCAAAAGAGGATCATCGATGTTTGCGGTTTCAAGATTGGGCTCATCCATGGTTGGGGATCACCCATCGGCCTGGAAAAACGTATAAGGGCTGAATTTCCGCCGTTGGATTGCCTGATATATGGTCATACCCACTACCCTGCCAACCACAAGAGGGGAGGGTTCTTCTTTTTTAATCCCGGCTCACCGACTCGATCCTTCACAGGTCGTCACACCATCGGCATTCTTTCCCTCGGAGAAGAGATCAAGGGGGAAATCATTCGGGTTTAATGTATTGCGGTAGGCCCCATAGCGCCATTTCCCTTATCTCCAATGGCGACGGTTCCCGCATAGTTATCGAACACTTATGGACCCTCGAGGGGCGGAAAATGGTTGACAAAACCCCGTGATTTGACAATAATTAATTATTCGAGGAAATTGAGAGACGATACATGTATTACTATGAGATATTGGGACTCGAAAGGGAGCCCTTTTCCAGTTCGCCGGATCCCGCTTTTTTTTACCTTTCAGATGATTATCGTGAATGCCTTCAGAGGTTAGAGATCTCAATTCGCCTAAGACGAGGGCTGAATATCATCATAGGCCAAGTGGGCACGGGCAAGACAACCCTTTCCAGGGTTTTATACCGAATGTTTCAGAGGGAAAGCCGGGATTTTATTTTTCACTTCATCCTCGATCCCAGTTTTCCCACGGAATTCCAATTCTTCAGTAGCTTGGTGAAGTTGTTCGGCGTAGCGCCATCTGGACGCTCGACCTTTGAGTACAAGGAGGCCATCCAAAACTACCTATTTCAAAAAGGGGTCGAGGACAAAAAGACCATAGTATTGCTCATTGACGAGGGTCAAAAACTGTCCAGACCGCATTTGGAGATATTGAGAAATCTCCTCAACTACGAGACCAACGAGTACAAGTTGCTTCAGCTCCTTATTTTCGCCCAGATGGAGTTTGCCGAGAGGGTAAAGGGGGTAGAGAATTTCCTCGACAGGGTAAATATGAAACACGTATTTCGCCCATTAACTGAGCTAGATACGAGGAAAATGATAGAATTTAGGTTAAGGATTGCCGGTCTCAACAGCGGGAAGTCCTTATTCACGGACGATGCGTATATGGCAGTCTATTCGGAGACCCTCGGCTATCCGAGAAAAGTCATCAACCTCTGTCATCACGCTCTGATCACCTTGCTGATAAAGGAAAAACAGCTCATTGATGGAGAAATCATCCGGATAACGGCAAGGGCGAGAGGGGATCAAATTTGACGGAAAAGAATAAGGATTTAGCTGCGACCAATCGTTTACTGGAGGTAATTCGAGGCAAGGGGGATTTCGAGGCAGCCCCGTTGGACTCCGGACCTCCCCAGGGTGAGGAGGTAAAACCGGAAAGACCGCCCAGTCTTGAAAAGAAGAAAGCCCACAGTTCCTTCGGCCTCCTTTCCAGGAAGACCCTGGGGCTGGATATCGGGTCACACTCGGTAAAATGCGTCCAATTAGAGAGAAGGGGGGCTGGAGCTTATCGATTGCTTTCGGTCAGGGCGTGTGAGATTGCTCCCGAAGGGATCGACCTTGAGGTGGATCCAAGACAGATGACCATATCGGCCATCAGAAAAGCCATCGAGGGCACAAATCTCAAGAAAACGGCGATTATTACCGCTATTGGCGGTGTATCAACTGCTATCAGACAGATTGAACTCCCCTATATGACGGAGAAGGAGTTAGCCTCTGCCATTAAATGGGAGGCACGAAACTATATCCCCTTTGACATCAACGACGTGGAATTGGATTACCAGATCATCAATACCTCTAAGGCGAGCAACACATTGGATATTATCCTCGTCTCCGTGATCAAGGACTTCGTTCGTTATCACATCGAGCTGTTGCGGGAAATACCCATCGAGCCTCAAATCATCGACGTCAATCCATTGGCCCTGGTGAATGCCGTCACGTTCAACGAGGAAGTTGAGCGGGACGAATTCGTCGTACTGATGGACATCGGGGATAAGAATACTACCCTGAGCATCTATGGCGAGGACGGCCAGTATTTCGTTCGGAACATCATGATATCCGGCAATGATTTCACCGACGATATTATGAGGGGAAACGGGCTTTCCTACGCGGATGCCGAGAAGTTTAAGCGGAGCCAGGACGAGGTTGGCTTAATTGAGACCATCAAACCATCCCTGGACAACCTTGTCAGGGAGGTTCGAAGGTCCTTGACCTTTTATGAGAATCAGACGAAAATAAGGGGGTTCAGCACGATTGTTCTCACGGGGGGAAGTGCCCTGCTCAAGGGGTTGGATGAACATTTAAGCGCCGAACTCGGCCTGCCCGTGAAGATACTCAACCCCTTTCGAAAGATCAATGTGGAGCAAACCTCTCTCTTGGCGCCTTTTGAGAACGACCTGTGCAAATTGGCCTTGGCCGTCGGCCTCGCGATTAGGGAGTAAGTAGATGAGATTTCAGATCAATATCTATAGGCCGGGGAAGAAGCCGAAAAAAGTCCCCAAGCCAAAAGGGGAGGAGAGGCGTATATCAGTAGCAATCCTCATTCCCTTGATGTTCCTTCTGCTCCTCGGCATCGCCTTCGCCTACGTGAAAACCTCCGCATCCCTCGATCGAACGATGCAGATGAATCGCCGTCAGAAGGTTTACCTGAGTGGCCAGCTGAAAGAAGTGGATAGCGATTTGAGAAAAGCCGCCGAAGAGCGGAGGCTGATTTCCAAGCTGCAGGTAAAAAGGGTTGAATGGTACCAGAAATTGATGGATCTCAGCAAGACCATGCCCGATGATTTATGGCTCACCGATCTCTCAATCAAGACCACCGAGAAAAGAAAGAAGGGATCGAGAGAGGTCGAGGAAGAGACCCATCTCATCATCAAAGGGGTCACCGTTCCCATGGAGGGCCAAGGGCGCCTCGATAGCATTGCCCGACTCATATCGTCATTGAACAACTTGGATTCCTTTCAGCGGGATTTCGAGCCGGCCACCCTTGTCTATACCCACCTTTCCCGGGGGAAGGAGCGCGACCTCATGGAGTTTGAAATCTCCAGCAAACTCAAGGGTAAGCCTAAGGCTAGCGGGGGAAAGACCTCGAAATGAGATCGACCGTTTCCATAAAAGTCATGGCGTTGGCTCTGGTGATCTTCTTCGTAGGGGCTTCTTTGCTCTGTTATCTCTTCCTCTATCGGCCCAAAATCATCAAGGCATTGAAGGGAAAGAAGGAAACAGCCTTTCTCGAGCGGGAGCTGGAGGCGAAAAATCAGGAGCTCAACAAAATTCGACAGGAGATCGAGAAAGCTAACAAGGAGGAGGTTAACGTCGATTATTTCAAAAGGCACCGAATACCCCCGGACCAGCGAACACCCACCTTTCTGGCAACGGTAGATGAAATCTTAGATCGTTTAAGGATTAAATCCATTACGGTGAAACCCATGCCCGAAGAAGAGACTCCCGAATATACTCGACATCCATTTCTGGTCGAAACCAAGTCCAAATACGAGGAAATCGCCAAGTTCGTCGACAGCCTTGAGAACAGTTTGGGGCTCAATTTAGACGACCTTAACATCCAGAACGATCCCAAGGATCCCCTCTGGCATCGCCTCAAATTCACCGTGAGCACCTTTGAGTTAAAGGAGGCGGAATCCCCGCCCCCCCCTGAAACGCCCGAGCAACAAGGTCCCCGCATCCAGGTGGAGGTGAGGGATGATATCCTGCTTAAGAGGGATCCTTTCCTGGAGAAGGAGAAAGAGAAGGGGAAGAAGGGTGTACCCCCCGAACGCAAACCCAAAGAAAGGAGGGCAAGGCTGCCTCGGCTGAAACTGAACGGCATCATTCAAATCGGGAGCACGAACGTGGCCATCATAAACGACACGGTCCTCAGGGAAGGGGATTGGATCTTGAAACACCGCATCGTCCGGATTGACGAGGATAAGGTGATCCTGGAATATCGCGGGAAAGAACGGGTCCTCAAGATAGAGGACTTGGTCAAAACTAAAAAGGGGTAAGTGCTTATGAAAAGGGCTGCTTTTCCCATTTTTCTCTGTCTGATATTTATTCTGGCCATTTCATCCGGGGGGTTGGGCCAACCTTCGCCGACCAAGGATCCCCTGGATAACGATCAACGCTTCTCCCTGAGGGTGAGGGATGTGGATATTCGGGACGTCCTGACTATTATTGCCGAGGAGTATGCCTTGAACCTCATCCTGTCGCCGGCGGTTTCGGGGAGGATCACCTATGATATTGAGGACACCTCCCTGAAAGATGGGTTTAGCGCCATACTCAGGGCGAGCGGCTTGACGTACGTCATCGAGGGGAATATCATCCGCGTGGACGACCAGGCGGAATTGCGGAAGAAGCTGAGGGCCGAGCTGGATATCTACAAGGCACGCCAAGAGCTGAGGGAGGCGAGGAAATTGGAGGAACCGCTGGAGACGGCCTATGTCAACCTCAACTATATCGGAACCACCCTCTCCCGGGAGAAGGGAAGGGAGACCACCGATTTGCAGGAAGCCATGGAGAATTTGTTGAGCCATAAGAAGGAGAAGGGGGTTGATAGAGGGGCCAACGTCAGCATCATCAAGAAGACCAATACCCTTGTCATCACCGACGTTGAGGAGAACGTCCGCGAAATTGCGGCAATGGCGAAGAAATTGGACCTGCCAACGGGTCAGGTTAAGATTGACGCGAGGATTGTGGAGGCGAGCCGCGACTTCTCACAGGAATTGGGCATCAAGTGGGGCGGGACAGCACGGTTCCGTGCCGGCAAAACGAGTGACAGGAAAGGCGATATTACCTTGGGTGGCTCTGCGCTTGGAGATATCGTGAACCTCCCCGTGACGAGTCCCGCGGGGCTCTTCAGCCTGGGTTGGCTTTCGTCAACGGCAGCGCTCCGAAACCTCGATATTGAGCTTTCGGCCCTGGAGGAAACGGGGGATGTAAGGATCGTCTCCAAACCATCAGTTCTCGTGGTCCAAAACCAAGTAGCGGAGATATTCGTGGGGGAGAAAGTCCCGGTCGCCGAGGGGTATGATGCCGAAACGGCCCAGGTTAGTGTCCGCCTGGAAGACGTGGGGATCAAGCTGAACATCACGCCTCAGATCACCCGCGATGGCTCAATTTTTATGCTGGTGGACGTTGAAAAGAGCGAAATTTCGGGTGAAACCGTCATTCAGGGACAACCCTACGACACCATTGGAACGAAGAGGGCGTCAACGCAGGTCTTGGTGAAGGATGGGGATACGGTGATTATCGGGGGTCTCTTGAGCACCCGCAAGGAGGCGAATCGAGAACGCGTCCCCTTTCTGTCCAGGGTTCCCATTGTGGGCCTCCTCTTCAAGAGCAAGGAGGATATCTCCGAATATCGAGAGCTCATGATCTTCATCACGCCCCAAGTCGTCGCTCAAGCAAGGACGGGATGATGGGAAAAGCCGCCGGAATTCAGGTGAACTGAGCAATGGCCCTGCCCAAAAGCTATACCTTGAGTTACAAATCGCTGGGCGCCCTGTTGGTAGAGAACAAGGTGATCTCCCAGGAACAGCTCAACAAGTCCCTGGATCGCCAGAGGGAGAAGGGGGGGCTGCTGGGGGATATTATCGTTGAGATGGGCCTTGCCACCGAGGTCCAGGTCCTCACCGCCCTCGCCCAACAGCTCAACATCCCGTACTTGACGCCCGACGAAGTCGTCTTTATCGACCCCGAGGTCCTCAGGCTTGTTCCCGAGCGTATGGCGCGGCAATGCATGTCCATCCCCCTTTCCATACAAGATAATGTCCTGACCGTGGCCATGGTCAACCCCTTCGATATTATCTCCATCGACGACCTTCGGACCATTACCAATCATAGGATCAATACGGCCATCATATCCAAATCGGGGCTGGAAGCCCTGCTCAATCGATTTTACGGCGCCCGCGGCCACGAGTCGAGCCTGGAGGACGTCTTAAAGGATGTGTCGGAGACCCACCTTGAGCTCAAGAGCGAGTTTGACGAAGAACGCGAGGTTAACCTGGACAGGCTTCGGGAGCAGGTGGAGGAGGCCCCCATTGTCAAATTGGTGGATTACATCATTTCCAACGCAATGAATGAGCGGGCAAGCGACATCCACATCGAGCCGCAGGAGAACCGTCTGAACATCCGCTACCGAATCGACGGTGTTCTCCATGATATCATTACTCCGGCAAAGGCCTTGCAGATGGCCATCGTCTCCCGCATTAAGATCATGTCGAACATGGACATCGCTGAAAGGCGCCTTCCCCAGGATGGCCGTTTTACCATAAAACAAGGCTTTCGGGAAGTTGATCTAAGGATCTCCACGCTGCCCACCGTCTTCGGCGAAAAAGTAGTGATGAGGCTTCTGGAAAAGGGGGCCCTCTCCCTCGACATGGGCAGCCTGGGATTCGCTGGTGAACAACTGAACGTCTTTCGAGGGTACATATCGAAGCCCCATGGCATGGTTCTCCTGACGGGACCCACGGGGAGCGGGAAGACCACTACCCTCTATTCGGCTCTGACGGAGATCAAATCCTCTCAGACCAATATCGTTACCGTGGAGGACCCCGTGGAGTATCAGATCAAGGGGATCTACCAGGTCCAAGCCAACCCCAAGATCGGCCTTACCTTCGCCAACGGGCTGCGGCACATCCTCCGTCAGGATCCTGATATCATCATGGTGGGGGAGGTTAGGGACCTGGAGACAGCGGAGATGGCCATTCGCTCAGCGCTGACGGGCCACCTGGTATTCAGCACGCTGCATACTAACGATGCTGTAGGAAGCATTATCCGGCTGATAAATATGGGCGTTGAGCCGTACCTCGTCTGTTCATCGTTGACTTTGGCCGTTGCCCAGCGCCTGGTGCGGAAGGTCTGTCCCCACTGCAAGGAGTCCTATAAGCCCGGGAAGGAATTGCTCGGAAGCCTCGGAATAGAGGCCAAGGATCAGAAGGACCTGCTCTTTTACCACGGCAAGGGTTGCCGTAGGTGCAAGGATACGGGCTATTTTGGCAGGACCGCCATTTGTGAGATTCTGGAGATGAGGGCTCCAGTCCGAAACGCCGTCCTCAACGGGGCCGATATCGATGGGATTCGGCAGATGGCCATTTCGATAGGAATGACCACACTCAGGGAAAACGGCTTGAAGAAGGTTAGGGATGGAATCACAACTCCGGAGGAAGTCCTCAGGGCGACCATAGAGGAAGACTAGGGATTTAAAGATGCCACTCTATTCATACACCGCCAAGAGGAGCGACGGCAGAAACGTTAGGGGCGGCTTGGAGGCAATCAGCGAGCTGGAGGTAATAGAAACATTACACCGGCGAAACCTCACCGTCCTCGACATCGTGGAGAAGAAGAAGTCCCCGGAAAAGGGGCTTGAACGGCGGTTTTCGATGAGGGTTCCGGTTTTCGGAACCGGTGTTAAACAGGATGAAGTCTTGCTCTTCGCGAGTCAAATGTCGGCCATGGTTGAATCCGGGCTGCCGCTGCTCCGATGCCTTACGAGCTTTGGCAATGAGGTTGAGAACCCGCAATTCAAAAGCGTGATCGATTCCTTGAGTATTGACGTCGAGGAGGGGAGCACCTTTTTCGACGCCCTATCCAAACATCCCAGGGTATTCAACAGGCTCTTCGTCAACATGGTCAAGGCGGGAGAAGTGAGCGGAAAGCTGGATCAAACCCTTGCTCAACTGGCCAGTTACTTGGAGAGGAGCGCCAATCTTCGCCGGAGGGTGAAGGCAGCCATCACGTATCCTCTTTTTCTCATCGGGTTCACCGCCTTCGCCATCATCATCCTGGTGGTCAAGGTAGTCCCCGTATTCCAAAAGATATATGCAGGGTCCAGGGTAAGCCTCCCGGCGCCTACCAAGATTTTGATCGCCACCAGCGTTGCTATGCGGGATTACTACTGGCTGTTGCTGTTGATCGCCGCGGGGATTGGACTTCTCATTTACTACCAACTTCAAACCGAACGCGGACGGTTCTTCTGGGACAAAAATAAGCTCCGGATCCCCATCTTGGGACCGTTGATGCGAAAATACGCCCTGACCAAATTTACCAGGACATTGGGGGTCTTGATCAATAGCGGAGTCCCCATCCTGGCTGCCCTTGATCTGGTCGCGGAAACCTCTGATAATAAAATGCTTGAGGTGGCCATCAGCGAGAGCTCAACCTCCATTGAACAGGGAAGCGGATTTGCCGAGGCCCTTAGCGAGAGGAGAACGATATTCCCCGAGATGGTGATTCAGATGTCCGCCACCGGAGAGGAGTCGGGGACGTTGGACAACATGTTGAGCAAGGTAGCAAATTTCTATGAGCAACAGATTGAGGCGGGTATCACCACGCTGACAAGCCTCATTGAGCCAATCCTCGTCATACTCATTGGTACGGTGGTAGGAGGAATTCTACTCTCCATCTTCCTTCCCATATTCAAGATGGGGAGGGCAATGCACTGACGGCTTCGTAAAAAGTCCAACTTCCATTCGACAGGCTCATGGCCCTGAGCAAAGCCGAAAGGCTGCGTTGCGCTGCATCCTTCGTCATTGAAACGTACCATAAGTACGCCTCATTCCTCAGGATTTGCGCGCCTTGCATTTGGAGCTTTTTACTGTGCCGTCTGATTTATGACTTTTTACGAGACCATCATACACTAGTGGGGGAAACCCTCGTCCCCGCAATCGGAAGTTCGATTCTGAATATCACGCCTTTCCGTTCCCCTTCTTCCTCGTTCATAACCCTGATATTGCCTCCATGAGCGGTCACGATCTGTTGCGCAATGCTCAGACCCAGCCCGATGCCTCCGGGCTTGGTGGTGAAGAAGGGATTGAATAGCCGTTCGCTGTCCTCGACGGAGATGCGCTCCCCCGTATTGAAGATATCGATGACCACGCGCCCTTGATTTGAATCGGTGGGGGCGCCGAGGTCGGAAATACCACCCTCCACAGGCGGCTGGATGAGACCCGTGCTGATCTTAACGGTTCCTCCCTCAGGGCTCGCCTCCAATGCGTTGTTGATGATATTGAGGATCGCCTGGGTCATCTTATCGGGTTCAACGGCGATCGGGGGGAGATTTCCTTGATAGTCCTCCAAAGTGGTGATCTTTTTCTCCGGAAACCCGGTCTTCACCAAGGAAACCGTTTCCCGGACGATTTCCTCTATGTCCCGTATGTCCC
>Ga0209636_10000298_pt1 | contig 45454 bp, 35 predicted proteins | sample DeeMarSWOR152_54_FD_187464 | JGI IMG/M metagenome (GOLD analysis project Ga0209636, IMG submission 187464) | Marine sediment microbial communities from White Oak River estuary, North Carolina - WOR-1-52-54 (SPAdes) (version 2) | ecosystem: Environmental > Aquatic > Marine > Intertidal zone >...
TTACAGGCCCCATGTATCACAGACAGAATAAGATGTTTGTGGGTCACATCCTTAGTAAAAATCCCGAGGCTTTCAAGAAATTGGTTTTGGCCGTCCAGACCGGAGAAGCATTTTCTCTGTCCTTCCCTGAATACTTCGAGACGAGTCCGGAGGAGATGTGGAACGAGTTTAAAAGCGAACTTTTATCGACCGCAGACAAAGAAAATTCCCGATAAAAAGGCATAGCGGCGACGCGAAAGATGTTTGCCCATCCCAAAGTCGCTGCTATCGGGATTGCATCGCTCCCATTCGGCCAGCGTGATAAAAAGGGGCTCTCTCTCAAAGCCGCTTACCGGCTGATCGAGGGAGCCGTAAGGGGAGTCAAAGGAAGATAACAGCCTGTTGATTCATTATTTAGCTAAAAAACATCGTTAAATATTACATTTCATGCCTTAATAAATCCCAAAAAAATTTCCCTCTTATCTGATTGAAATATTTCACAAATCTTTGTCCTTAAAAAGGGACAAATGTGAGGGCACTGAATGATTCTTTGGCACTTAGTAATACTTGTCGAGACGCAGAACAATTGATCTGGAATTAGAAGCGTATAGATAAGATCCCTTAGTAAGTACCTGATGGAATCGCCTTTAATCTGTATCTGTCTTTATATTTTTTTCACTTATCACCCTTAGTAAATGGAGAAAATCCTGCTAAAATAATAGAACTATGACATTCCAATTGGCATGATTTTTGCAGAACAATTTGTTATGGATCAGCGAGAAAAGATGACATGTTTAAAAGACAAGGAGCAATAAAATGAAAAAGTCAGTTTTACTTTTAATTGTAATATTTGTCTTCGCTTTTTCTGCTTTTGCTTTGAATAAGAAAGATATTGAAGAAGAGAAAACTGGAAAAAAGTTCGCCAAAGGTTCAATGTATGTGACCGGTCAGATTGGCATTAATTCTTATGTCGCAACTGATGATCCTTTCAATACCATGCCCTTTCCTCTTGGCGCCAGTTATGAGGTTGTTTTAACGGATAATATAGGAATAGGCGGCACGGTTATGTTTGATAAATGGAGCGATTACCTGGGAATGTTTGGCGGAAAGTGGACCTTTCGGGTTTTCAAACCTTCATTAGATATCACCTATCACTTTAACGTAAACAAAATGAGAGGTCTGAACCTCTTTGCTGGAGCAAGTCTCGGTTACAGCATTCTTTCTGTCAGTAACGAGTTAGGCAATGATTATGAGGGCGAGCTGAAAAGCGAACCCCATTTTGCGCCTTTTCTGGGTTTACACCTTTATTTTTGGGATAATCTCCCCGGTTTTTTTAAAAATCTCCTGGTTACTTCAAAGGTATATTGGTCTGTAACCGGCGATTTTTCCGGTGTGTCAGGTGCAGTAGGCATTACTTACAAGATTAGATAAGCGCTCTATCCGTCCTGGCACTTGCTAGCTCGGGATTATTATCCGCCTCACCTCTTCCTGCGTTGACACGCTATTTTGCCTGTGATAATTTCATATCAAGCGTTTAAGGATTATGACGTGCAGAAAATCAGGCTGAGGCACTGTACAGGCATGGACGCTTACATGGAAATCGCAAAGTCCTTTCTTTAAATCTTTTTGCTTTTCAGCCGATTGAAAAAGGAAAAAAGAATGGGCTTGACACATCGTTTTCACCAGATCATTATCAAGCCCATAAGGAGAGCAAAATGAAATTGACTGTACTCGTTGACAATAACACACTCATCGATAGGTATTTTTTTGCAGAACCAGGTATCTCCTTATATATTGAACAAGGGGAAAAACGCATTTTGTTGGATGTCGGGTATTCAGATGTATTTATAAAAAATGCTCAAAAAATGAATATAGATCTAAGAACTCTGGATTATGTCGTTCTCTCTCACGGGCATCTGGATCATACCTGGGGATTAGATCCTCTTGTCAGGCTTTACACAGAATCTAACATAGAAGGTCTCCCCCATAAAGGGCCCACAATCCTGGCACATCCCCTCGCTTTCTTTTCTAAAAAATTCGATGATATGGAAATTGGATCTCTTGTTTCCCGAGATAAATTATCCAAACATTTCGCAATCGAGCTGAGTAAAGATCCCATATGGTTAACAGATAGATTGCTCTTTCTCGGTGAGATTGAAAGAAAGAATGATTTTGAAGGTAAGAAACCTATAGGATCAATAATGAAACCGAGTGGTGAGGAGCCCGATTATCTCTATGATGATACGGCCCTAGTTTATAAGTCCCCCCAAGGCCTGGTGATTATCACAGGCTGCTCGCATTCGGGAATTTGCAATATCGTCGAACAGGCAAAAAAGCTTTGTAAGGAAGAGAGAGTCATTGGTATCGTAGGCGGACTTCATTTGCTCAATCCTTCAAAAGAGCAATTACGAGGAACATTAGAATATATGAAAAAGTTAAACCCAAAACAGATGCACGCTTGTCATTGTACTGATTTAAATTCAAAGATTGCCTTATCCAAAGTCGTCAATCTAAAAGAAGTGGGTGTAGGGCTAGTTCTTGAATATGAATAGAATAGCAGATTAAATTCCACCCCCTTTCTGAATAATACGTGAGGCTCCGTCGTGAAATATTACTTTATGCGCCACTTTTCTCAATTAAGACCGCATTTTATCAGATAAGTATTAGTTTGATTTCATGCTGTTAGGTGCGGCGGATCTTTATCAAAAATTCATTAATGGTATGTTTATTTCCTCCACATCATTAATCGTTTCCCAGATAGATTTTTTTGCTTGAACCTTGATATTTTTTTATGTATGATATGAAAATCTTAATGATAAGGAGATGGGTATCATGAAATTATGTTTCTGTCGCCTTATACTTGCTGTGGGCATCGTTGTCTTGGCCATCATCTGGGGGCCTGCAATGTGGGCAAAATGGGTTATTGTCGCCGCCGCCGCAATCCTGGCCATCATGAGTCTTTTTTATGATACATGTTGTTGCAGGAGTCTCAAGAAAGTAGAAGAGAAATAATTCTTATAGATTTTTAGCCAGTCTCAGCCAAAACGAGCAAAGCAGCAGAACCGGTTCATTCTCGCTTTCTTTTTAGCCTTAAAAGAGTACAAAATAGATACGTCCAAAATGCGAACCCTTGATCTGCATACTTTTCTGTAAACCTCAAAAGTAATATACCAAATCAAGAAATCTGATTATCGCCCTGTGAAGAACAAGAACATTCTAACCAGACAGCTCGGGCTCTTCGATTCAGCCATGATGATGATGGGAATCGTCATCGGTTCGGGCATATTCCTGACCACCGGAATCATGGCTCAGGCTATTCCTTCAGCATTCTTGATCTTGCTGGTCTGGCTTGTGGGCGGCCTGTTGATTCTTGCCGGTGCTTTAACCTATGCTGAGCTCGGGGTGTCGCTGCCAGAGGCCGGGGGACAGTATATCTATCTTAGAGAAGCATACGGTCATCTCTACGGGTTTCTCTTTGGCTGGAAGATGTTCCTGGTCAATATGACGGGGTCCATCGCAGCCCTGGGGGTTGGCTTTGCCGAGTATTTCGGGAAGTTCTTCCCCTATCTCTCTACTAAAGAGGTTATCTTCTCGACTCAAATTAGGTTCTTCAAGTATAGCTTTTCCTACTCCTTATCCAGAGGGCAAATTGTCGCCGTAACCGTTATTGCTCTTCTCTCTGCCGTTAATTATGTCGGTGTCGGCTTGGGCAAAAATGTCCAGAATGTATTAACCGTGATCAAGATCGGGACAATCCTGGCCTTTATCATTTTTGGCTTTATTTTTTTCAAGGGAACTTCTGTGGATTTTTCCATAAATCAAGGCGGAATGAGTTTTGCCCCGCTGATAACGGGTTTCGGTCTGTCTCTTGTAGCGGTTTTTTGGGCCTTCGACGGCTGGAACAACATAAACTACGTGGCCGGAGAAATAAAAGACCCCAAGCGGAATCTCAAGTATGCGCTGATACTGGGCACAGCCGGGATAACCGTTCTTTACTTCCTCACCAATGTAATCTATGTCCTTGCTCTCCCTATAGAGAGGATGATTGGGGTGGTAACGGTGGCTGAGGAAGCCTCCGTGTCTCTTTTCGGGACAACTGCAGCCGGGCTTATATCCGCCATGATTCTCATTTCTATCCTGGGAGCGCTTAACGGCGCTATTTTTGTCGGACCCAGAGTTTACTATGCCATGGCCAGGGACGGGTTGTTTTTTAAAAAAGTGGGGACTGTTCATCCCAGGTTTCGAACACCCGGCTTTGCCGTACTACTTCAAGCGATCTGGGCTTGCATCCTTGCTTTGACCGGGACGTTTGAACAGCTTTTCACTTTTGCCATGTTTGCCGGCATCCTTTTCTGGGCTCTGGCAGCAGCCTCGATATTCACTCTCAGGAAAAAATACCCAGATCTTCCCCGGCCCTACAAAGCATGGGGTTATCCTGTCGTGCCCTGGATCTTCATCATTGCGCTATCGGGTATCTTGTTGAATACTCTGATCAGGAGGCCTGTTGAGTCTCTGGCAGGAATGGTACTGATGGTCATCGGAATCCCTGTTTATTACATCTGGAAAAATAGAGGAAAGTAAATCAGCCGGGCCGGCCGATAGGTTCGCGTTTGAGGATTGCCGTCATACAGTGGAGTGATCCCCATCCTTTTCGAAGCTCGGTGACATCTATTTCGCTTACCTTGATACCGTGATCCTCGAGAAACTTTCTTGTCTCCGGAAAGCCCGAGGCCATCACGACCGAGCCGGGTGTCAGGGTGACAAAGTTTAAAGCAAGCTCCTTTGTTTCTCGGGGGGATGGTGCTTCTAAAAGGTTGAAGCCTCTTTTTCCGAGCTCTTTCCATACGTTCCAGGGAAGGCGTTCAGGGTCGACCACGGCTGTTTTTTCGTCGACAAAGCTGATGATGCTGTCGATGTGGGCATACCCGGGGGGAATCTGGAGATAAACAAAATACTCGACTCCAATGGAGCGCAAGACTTGTTCGACCTGTTGCGCCCCTTCTTTATTGGCCCGAATCCCCGTGCCTATGATGACTGTGCCCGAATTTACCCAGAGGCAGCAGGCTGTTTCGAATATTCCCTTGCCAGAGATAGTCCTTAGGATGGGAACACCCAGCAAAGCCAGAGCCTCCGCGGCAAATCTTTCCTCTCCTCGCCTGCAGGCCAGGGCCTGTCTTCCGACGATGGCTCCCTGGGGAGTCATCAGGACAGAATCCCTCATGAAAAGGGCATTGGGCCTGTCTTCACGCATCTTTTCCACATAACGGACTTTTACTCCCTGCGATCGATAAAGCTCAGCAAGAGAGTCATGTTCCTCTCTAGCTTTCTCCGCATCCATGATATCCAGCCATCTGCACTCTTCGGGATCCGTAACTTTTTCTATCTCTTTTCCCGGACACCTTAGAAGAACAGCCTTCAAGGTGCCCACTTCTGAATCGCAGCCCCAGTCCCCGCCCCAGTATTCTGTTAGCTCATCTTCCATCGAAGTTCCAAGCGCCAGCCATTCCTTTCTTGTTTTTTCTGGTTTCATCGATTTCTCACAACATTATTATAATGCTCGATTAAGATAATCAACTAAACGATAGTTCTTGATTGTTCCTAATTATCCACAAAAATCCAGCACAAGTAAAATATCAAGGTCTGCAGGCCGAGTAATGTTTAATGAGTTGACTCTTTTTCTGCCATAGGATATCAATGCTATTAATCGTTTTAGAAAAGGAGGTGCATAGTGGATTTCCAGGATATTTGGATTCCCTATGTCATCACTCATATCATTTCCTTCTTATTGATCTTCATCTGCTGCAAATGGCCTAAAATTGGAAAAGTAGCCTGGGGGATTATCTTCGTGCTCGCCGCACTATTCAATATGTATTTAGGGAATTCAAATCCACAAAAATATGTAGAATATGGTCAAGGTGCAGTGGGCCTTTATCAAAAATTCATTTATGGCATATTCAGCTCTTACACCTCATTAATCGTTTCCTTGATCGCTTTAGGCCAGATGCTAGTGGGAGTTTTCCTGCTTATGAAAAGAACTCTATTTAAGTTAGGGATTTTTGGGGGAATCATCTTTCTTGTCGCCATCTCTCCGTTAGGTATAGGTTCAGCGTTTCCGTCTACGCTGTTGATGTCGCTCAGCTTGGTCTTGTTGTACTTACGGTATAAGAATGTTTGAGCCAGATATTCTTTTCAATTCAACAAAAAATTGATAAAAGATCGCATAGATAATTATTTCAATTCTTTGAAATATACTGTCCTAAAAGTTAAGATAATATGAAAATATCCCAGGTAATAGAGAAATAATTAGCTTCCTAATTATTTTGGTTATGAAAACAGATCCGTATAAGAAGTTCGCTAAATTGTATGACATATTTATTAGCCCTCTCACCAGCGGCTTAAGAGCACTTGGGATGAAGATGTTTCCGCCCAGAGAAGGAATGGCTGTTCTTGATGTAGGATGCGGGACTGGAATTCACCTCGAACATTATCAAAAAGCCGGGTGCAATGTATATGGTATTGATCGGTCGCCTTCTATGCTTCATGTAGCTCGCGATAGATTAGGTGAGAGTGCGAATCTCTATCTGGGTGATGCCTCTAATATGCCCTATCCAGATAAGGCTTTCGATCTTATTATTATGTCAACTGCCCTGCATGAAATGCCGTACGCAGTACGTTCAGCAGTGGTCAATGAGGCAAAACGCACTCTTAAAGAGGACGGTCGGATATTGTTGATCGACTTTCATCCTGGTCCGATTCGACCTTTAAAAGGATGGCTGTATAAGAGAATAATAACCTTCATAGAGTTTGCGGCTGGACGGGAGCATTTCAAGAATTATCGCAGTTTCATTGCCAATGAAGGCTTACCTGCGCTGATATCAGACCACGACTTATCAGTTGACCAGGAGAAGATTGTGGGTGGCGGGAATATTGCCCTGTTCTTATTGCGCAAAGATCAGCGTCTTTGACAAGATCAACGTAGCCTGTTTCCATACCCTCGAGCGGGAAAAAGATTGCCAGTGCCAGCCACCACAAAAGGATAAATATCCCTGCCAGTTGAAATCTTCAAGTTATCCTGAAATTTATCTCTAATACTTGACTTTGACCTGGTTAAATAGAAATATATTCAGTACTCGATGAACAAATAGGAGCTAAGCATGCGAAAAAATTGGCGAGTTTTTAGATTTTTTATCGTTCTGATTCTATTAGCCAATCAGTTTTTTTGTACTGCGGAAAAAAACAAGGCAGTTGTTGGCAAAAACGGAATGGTTGTTTCAGTGGATGAGTTCGCTTCCCAGGTAGGAATAGATATTCTCAAAAAAGGGGGAAATGCAGTGGATGCTGCCGTGGCCGTTGGTTTTGCCTTGGCTGTCACGTTTCCTGCTGCAGGGAACATCGGCGGAGGAGGATTCATGATTATCCGATCCCCGGATACCGGAGAAGCTGTTGCTCTGGATTTTCGTGAGATGGCCCCCGGCAAAGCGACTCCTGATATGTACCTGGATGAAAAGAGTAATTATGTGGAAGAGAGGAGTCTGTACGGGCATCTTGCAGTTGGAGTTCCCGGGACTGTTAAAGGTTTTGAGCTGGCGATGAAAAAGTATGGTACCTTGAAATGGGAGGATGTTATCAGTCCTGCCGTAGAGCTTGCCGAGAAGGGATTTAATCTGAACAAAAGGAGGGCAGATTCTTTCAACCGGTTAAATAAGAGATTTGAACAGGGAACTAAAGAATTTTTCCGTGTCTTTTCCAAGCCGGACGGGACTGAGTTCAAAGAGGGGGATATTTTTATCCAGAAAGACCTTGCCAGCTCGCTGAAGATGATCGCAGAACACGGCTCTCAAGCCTTTTATGAAGGCCAGATTGCGGAATTGATCGCTCAGGACATGAAGAAAAACGGCGGTTTGATCACAAAGGAAGATCTGGGAAAATATGAGGCTTTCCTAAGAAAGCCAGTAACAGGAACCTATCGGGGGTATCAGATTATTTCCATGCCGCCGCCAAGCTCCGGTGGAACGATTTTGATTGAAATGCTTAACATTCTTGAAGGTTTTGACCTGGGACAAAGGGAGAGATATGCGCCTGAGACCTTGCATTTAATTGCAGAGGCGATGAGATTTTCTTATTTCGATAGAGCCCAGTACATGGGAGACTCGGATTTTAGCGAGATACCCGTCAAGCTTTTAATCTCAAAGGGTCATGCAGAGGATATCAGGGAAAAAATCGACCTAAAAAAGGCGACTCCGAGCGCAATAATGGGCGAAGAAATTTTAACAATCGAAGAAGCGAAGGAGACCACTCACTACTCAGTCATAGATAAAGAAGGTTTGGCAGTGGCGACAACCTATACCCTTAACGGAGGGTATGGTTCAGGAGTTGTCGCCGAAGGCACAGGAATCCTCCTTAACAATGAGATGGCAGATTTCAACATGAAACCCGGATATACGGATGATAAGGGCCTAATCGGCACGAAGCCGAATCTCATAGAGTCTCGCAAGAGGATGTTGAGCTCTATGACTCCCACCTTAGTCATTAAAGATGGCAAAGTGCACATGATTACAGGAAGCCCGGGGGGCCGGACAATTATCAATACTGTTTTGAATGTGATTGTTAATGTTATTGATTTTAATATGCCGATCCAGGATGCTATTGATGCCCCCAGGATGGACCATGAGTGGATGCCTGATTTATTAAGATTGGAGAAGAAAGCAATCACTGAAGAATTGATTGAATCACTCAAAGCTATGGGGCACATGATGAAGGAGTCTTCTTGCTGGCGACAGGGCGATGCCCATAGCATCCTCATTGACCCAAAAGCAGGGTTTTATTATGGGGCTGCGGATAAGCGCTCTCAGGGATCCGCCATCGGATATTAAGAGGATATTGCCTGTGACTCCCTTTTATTCTTACCATGAACCAGCCATCCTGTTCAATAATTTTTATGATCTCCTTAACTTTCATTCTAATCGTCTAAAAATAGATTTTTTATATTTCGATTTTTGATACAGATGGAAAATTTATAAGATTATATACTCGTTAATTTTTATTTCCGCAATTTTATAGACGATGGTTTAATCTGTTATTCTCAACGAGATTATTTGGTTATTAATTCCCGATACAAGAACCGATCATTTCAATTTGACTCTTTTGTTATTCCTTGGTATTCTTCTCACAACTTAAGAAGGAGGGAGAACCATGAAACTTAATGGCTTATTCATTATCACTGCTATTCTTGGTCTTTTCTTCGGGATTCTAATGTTGATTATTCCCGGCCAGTTCTTTGAATTCTATGGCGGAGAGCTTACCAATGCGGGCAAATATAACGGACAGCTCGTTGCTGCAGCATACCTCGGTTTTGCCGCACTTCTGCTTATCGCTACAAAGGCAAAAGAAGCCAAGGCGCAGCAGGCCATTATTATTGGTTCACTGGTTCACTTTATCGTCGGCCTTATTGTTTCTTTGAGATGGCAAATACTGGGAGAAGTAAATGTTTGGGGCTGGACAACCGTAGGTATCTTTGGTCTTCTAACATTAGCTTACGCGTACTTCGCCGTGACCAAAAAGGCCCAGGCAGGAAATGATGACCGCCAGGCCGGCGAAGCTGTTTAGAATACCATCTGTCCTTTCTATAGTTCTGAAATTCCGGCCAAAATCATCATTGTTCAAAAAAAACCAGAGGAAGGCTTTTCCCGGAAACGGAAGAGTGTCTTTATGGGGATTCATCGATTTCTCTCAATCGAAAGCAAGCTTGCATTCCTCTGTCAAGACTGCTTCATAGATTTTTCGTATTTTTTTGAGGGCTTTTTTCCCTGACGCGGTCAAAGAGTACATGTATTTGCTCCGGTTTTTTTGAAAAGGTTTACCAGGATTTTAAAATTTTTTAAACTTTGATGCCTGCCGACGGTCTTGGCTTCTAAAATTCGACAAGGCTGTCAATCAGCTTGAATTCAAATTATTTTGTAATATAATCTTTGATAGCAACTATAAAAGCATAAATATCAAGTTGATAAATTCAAGTATCATTTTCTTAAGGAGGACTTACATGAAGAAAGAAATTATATCCATAGCAGCAATCCTCATAATAATTATTTCTGCCTGTACTACCTCTAAAGCACCTCCTTCACCCGAGATAATGCCTGAGGAGAGAGATTTTAATTTTTATCTGAGGCAAGGAGCTCTGTGTTTGGACAACAGTGATTACGAAATGGCTGTAGAGCAATTTAACAAAGCTATAGCTTTAAGGCCTGATTCCTCAAAAACATATAATCTTTTAGGAATCGCCTATTTTAATAAAAAAAATTACAAATTGGCTAAGAAGCAGTTTGAAAGAGCAGTTGCTCTAAATTCCTCCCTTGCAGAAGCTTATAACAATTTGGGAAGTGTATATTTCATGACAGGGCAGCTCAAGGAGGCGGAAAAAATGCTCACGAAAGCTCTTTCCATATCCTCTAACCTTGTCTCTGCTAACTATAATTTGGGAGCACTTCTTTTAGCCCAGGGTAAGGTTGAAGATGGCACGCCTTATCTTTCTAAAGGAATTGCGCTCGATCCCGATTATTTAGAAAAGCACGAAGCCATTGCCGCTAATATTTCTTCTCCTTTTTTTAATACATCAGAAATGTTCTTCATCTATGCCAAGCTTTATGCTTCAATAGGAAACATAGAAAAGACAGTGGAATATCTTAAAAAGGCAGAGAGGGCAGGTTTTAGCGCTTGGCATAGGATTATGAAAGAAAAGGATTTTGAAAAGGTCAGAGAAGATCCAAGAATAAAGGATTTCCTTAAACGAAAAATACAGAGGACACCGGTGGTGAGGCATGCAGAAGGCATCCTCCCTGGGTGCTCATTATTGGGATGAAGCCAGAATATTAAGAGGAGGTATCCATGAAATCAAAGTGTTATTATTTATTGATTTTTCTCATATTTATGCTCTGTGTTGGAAGCAGCCATGCTGCTATTCCCGAGAAATTTCAAGAGTTAATCAATAAAGGTGAATTTTCAAAAGTTCAAGGACTTATGAGGGGAGAGATAGCTGCTAATTTAGATCTGTCTTTGTTAGAAAGACTTGAAATTATTTTTGAAATTGAGAGATTGGAGAGGATTAAAAAAGATTTCACCAGATCCAGTGCAGAAGTCATTGATTATATTAAAAAATATATTCCTGGTGTAACTGATAAAGACTTAGAAAAATGGGAAAAGGAAAAATCACTGGAATATATGATTATTGACGGGCAAAAAAAATATTTTAATCAAGCAGCGTATAATCTGTTTCTCATAAATAAAGAAGCAAAGAAAATCAAACAGGAAAAGGAAAAGCCAAAAAAACCTGAACTTTATAATCGCGTCGAAGGTGTTCGAGAGATAATTAAGTTGGCTAAGGAAGAAGGATGTAAATATGTTAAGCCAACGCGAGTTCGCATAAAATATTCTCTTTCAGTGAATAAAGATGCTGTGCCGGAGGGTAAAATCATTCGTTGTTGGTTACCATTTCCTCGAGAAATAATGAATCGTCAGGCAGATATCAAACCTGTTTCAGCTTTCCCTGAAAGATATATTTTGAGTGATAATCGAGATTATTTACAGAGGACTATTTATTTTGAAGCACCTGCTGTTAAAGGTCAAAAAACTACCTTTGAAGTTATTTTTGAATACACAGGTTATGCATTCTATAATAAGATTAATCCTGGAGAAGTTAAGCCAGTTCAATTAAATGAAGAATTAAAACCATTTGTCCAAGAACGACCTCCTCATATCGTTTTCACCAAAGAGTTAAAAGAACTTTCAAAAAAAATAGTGGGTCAGGAGGCCAATCCACATAAAATAGCTCAGAAAATATTTAAATGGATTCACGATAATATTCCATGGGCATCAGCTCGGGATTATTCAACTATAAGAAATATCAGCAAATACTGCTATCAGAATATGCATGGTGATTGTGGTATACAAACTATTCTTTTCATGACCTTGTGCCGGATAAACGGCATTCCTACAAAATGGCAATCCGGCTGGACAACTACACCTGGCAGAGCAGGGATGCACGATTGGGGAGAGATTTATTTCGAACCTTATGGCTGGCTTCCGGTTGATGCAACTTATGGGTTGCTCGACTCAGAGGACGATGATGTGAAATGGTTTTATCTGGGTAATATGGAGAATTTCAGACTTATAGTGAATGATGATTATACTCAGCCCCTCTATCCTGCAAAAATTTATCCACGTTCCGATACTGTAGATTTTCAACGTGGTGAGGTTGAGTGGGAGGGAGGAAATTTGTTTTTCGATCAGTGGGATTATTATTACGAAGTGGAGATTATTAAGTGAAAAAAGGAGGAATCTTATGAGGAGAAATATTTTCTTATTTGTCCTATTGCTGAGCATAGGGCTAGGCCTATTCGCATCATCGGCTGCCCTTGAGAAAAAGAAAAAGAAGAGTGAACTGCCTTATAAGAAATTCAAAGCTTTGACTGAGGTTTGGAGAACACCGGCCAAGTCCCAGGGAAAGACTGGTACCTGCTGGTGTTTCAGCACTACCTCCTTCATTGAATCAGAGGCCCATCGCCTGGGCAGGGGAGACTTCGAACTCTCTGAAATGTTCACTGTCTACCATGCTTATCTCGAAAAAGCCCTCCGCTATGTCCGGCTGCATGGGAAAAGCCGCTTCAGTCAGGGTGGACTTTGCCATGATGTGGTTTACATAATGAAAAAATATGGAATCGTTCGCGATTCTGACTACAGCGGCCTCAAACCGGGCGAAACGATGCACAAACACAACGAGATGGCGAAGGTCGCAGCAGGGATGATAGAAGGCGTGATCAAAGCTGGTGGAAAAAAGGAGCTATCCAGCAAATGGACTGACGGAAAACTCCTTAGCAACTGGTTTAACGCCCTCAGCGGTCTTCTGGATTCATACCTCGGGAAAGTGCCCAAAATGATCGAGTACAAAGGGCGTGAGATGACTCCAAAACAATTTTCTGATGAGGTTCTGGCACTGCCGTTTGGCGATTACATTGAAGTTACCTCTTACTCTTATCTGCCTTTTTACACCAAAGGTGAACTTTTGGTTCCCGATAACTGGATGCATTACAGAAATTATTACAATGTCAAGCTCGATGATTTTGTCAGGATCATCGATCATGCGTTGGAGAGAGGTTATTCCCTGGTTTTTGACATTCATCTTACTGAAGCGGACTACAAAAGTCTTAAGGGATATGCCGTCGTCCAGGCCGATAGCGAAGGAGTAGTGATTAGGCAGGATATGCGGGATACCATGTTTGAGGATTGGCGTACCAGCGATGTCCACCTGGTGCATGCAGTCGGTATTGCAGAGGATGAGGAAGGCAAAAAGTTCTACATGACCAAGGATTCTGTAACTTCTGATGTTGCTCCTTACAAAAGCCTCGAATACTTCTCCGAAAATTACGTTCGGGCCAAAGCTCTCTCCTACATGATACACAAAGACGGACTTCCCAATGACATCAGAAAAAAACTCGGCATTGAATAATCGTTTAGAGACTCTCGTTTGGCGACTGTCTCCAATTTCGGCATTGAATTAAAGAAGAACCTTTTTAATTATGCCCGTGCATAATTTATGAGGACATTATAGTTATAAATTATTAGCTGAAAACATAGTTAAAAAGGCTAAAACATTTCCGTGTAGCCGGTTGGGACATCCGAATTGACTCACCTGAAATCTAACTCTACGATGTATCTATCGTTTACATGGAATAAACAAAACTTAAGTTGACATGAGTGGTTAAGTCAAATTGATCTAAATTCATCAATCGATTATTCTTTAAGCCACACAGTACCATTTCCACTATTAATGGCAGAGTGGCGTAAAATATATACATTTCACGCCGTTGGAGTAGATACTAATCTTGTTTTTTAAACTGTAATGCCTGCTCGCTGCCCAGGTTTTTAAGAGCCGACAAGGCTGTCAATCAGCCCCTTCATGGTCTTGAGATACTCTTTCAGGACTTTGCGGCCCTTATCCTTGATGGAGAGCATAGTATGGGGGCGCTTGCCGATGAATTTCTTTTCGATAGCCACATAGTCAGCTTCCTCCAGCTTGGACAGATGAAACGACAGGTTGCCTTGGGTCAAGCGTGTCTGATTCAGGAGGAAGATGAAATCCGCGCTTTCAACCGCAGAAAGGTAGGCGAGAATCATTAACCGGGCCGGTTCATGAATGGTCCTGTCGATGTCGAGAAGCAGGCCCGGATCCTGAGTTTTACTTTTTCTTTGCTTGCTCATCTTCAACCTGCGGCTCTTTCTTTATGAGGATACTGGCGTAAAAAGCGGATAAAGAGTATCCATCCGATAACGAGCATGGGGCCTGCGGTGAGGGAGGATACGTACAAGGAAGGATATGTAAAGGCCGCATTCTTTTTCAGCCAGAATGTTACAGGCATGGAAACGGCGAAGAGAAACGCGTAAAGATAGAGGCGAGTGAAGTCCATGAAATAGGCCGCAAGGCTAAAGACTATAAGAACTTGGATGCCAAAAATCACGCTTGCAACCGGAATTCCTATGTTTTCTCCAACTGGCAGAACTTTAAACAGAGTGAGAAAAAGTGTGGCCACACCAATCAGAGCAGAAACTACCAGCAGCAGCTTCACATGCATCATCTTCCGCTTTCTGGTTTTTCCAAAACGAACGATTCCCAGGCGAGGTGCGGTAATATATTTCTTTCCGAATACAAAGAACGCAAGCGCGCCGACATTCACGATGATAGAAATAATCATAGGAATTGCCATAGTTTCGTAATCGAACCAACCGAATTCGTTGAGCATAAACGGCAGGCTAAAACTGAGAAGTATCCCTCCCAGGAAGACATCGTAGATACCATCCTTGAAGAAGGAGCGAAAAGCCTTTTTTTCCAGCGCTTTAATATTTAACTGTTCCATTTTGAAGCCTCCAATTTTGATTATGATTTATATCGCAATATATTCTGTATTACAAACTATATTGTAATATAATGAGTAATTTTCGATTTGTCAAGTAGTATGCACAATTTTTTTTCTGAATGCTGAATCGCTCTCTCGTCTTCTTAATCGAAAGAATCGCTTTATTCAGGATTGTTTATTTTATATGCAAAACTTAAACGGCTTTTATCCGTATTATCTCGTAGGCGGTTTAGTCAATGCCGTATAAAGGTGAAACACATCCCTATAAAGGAGGAAATCATCATGAGAAAACCAAAAGCCTTTAAATTTTTATGCATCGTGTCAGTTTTTTTATTTTTCGCCGTTTTCAGTAAAACCGGAATAGCCCAGGTTGAAGGAGATGACGTGGTTATCGGCAAGTCCGTAACAATGACTTCGAAAATCCTTAAAAGGGAAGTACAAATCTTGATTTCTGTGCCCGAGGGCTATGACACCGGCTCGACCAAATACCCGGTTCTTTATGATCTAGCTTCCTTCTTATTTGCTTACGATTACGGAACTGTAGATTATCTGGCACGAGGAATGTTTATTCCTAGCATGATCGTCGTCGGAGCGCCGCCCCTCCAGGACGGATACCCTCCCACCCCCTTTGAGGAACGCGGAGAAGAACTTTCGGGAGCAGACCTTTCGATAAGATTCCTCAAGGAAGAGCTAATTCCTTTCGTCGAGAAAAACTACCGGACTAACAAATTCAGGATTTTGTACGGTCATTCGATTCACGGGCTTTTTACCATGTACACGCTTTTCAATTACCCTGACCTGTTCACGGCGTACATAGCCGGCAGCCCCTGGTTCCAGTTCAATGACCAGTATTGGCTGAAGAATATCGAAAAAATGGCAAAAGTGAGGAAAGTAGATGACAAATTCCTGTTCATGACAGTCGGAAAAGAGGAAGCCGAGCTAACCCTTGATACTTATAAAGAACTTGAAAAGTGGATGAATGCCAATAAGATTACCGGCCTGACCTGGAAGAGCGTATGGGTGGAAGGCGATCACGGATCCATGGTAGGCAGAAATATTTATGACGGACTTCAATTTATCTTTAGCGGCTGGAGGCCGTCCCGCGAATTATTAAGAAATGCCGACATTGATGAGATTAAAAAGTATGTAAAAACGCATCTCGCAAAGTGGGCGAAATACGGATTTGACGAATCTGTCATTCTCCCGGAAAGAACGGTCAATTCTTTGGGATACTATTTACTAGGGCAGCAGGAACTCGAGAAGGCGGTAGAGATTTTCTTATACAACATCAAACGCTTTCCAAAATCCTTCAATGCCCATGACAGCCTCGCAGAAGGATACATGATGACGGGTGACAAGGAAAAGGCAATTAAATACTACAAGATGGCTGTAGAGCTGAATCCCGGTGATACCGCGTATGCTAAAAGAATCCTCAAAAACTCGAAGGACAAACTGCGTGAATTGGGTGTAGAAAAATAAGATTGTGCTTGGCGGCCTCGTAATACTCTCCAGGATGAGGAAGTGAGAGGCTGATTGTAGGTGGTAGAAACAGCGCTTAAGTTGTTCTCTTATTCATCACGAAGTGAATTTACAGGATTGGCAACAGCAGCTCGAATTCCCTGTATGCAGACTGTAGCCAGGGCTATCGCCAAAGCTCCTCCAGCAGCCACAAAAAATACAACCAGGTTCATATTGACACGGTAAGCAAAGTCCTGCAGCCATTTGTTCATGGAATACCAGGCAAGAGGGGATGCGATAATCACTGAAATTAGAATGAGCATGAAGAATTTTTTAGACAGCATGGCAACAATATTTGTAGTTGAAGCGCCAAGAACTTTGCGGATACCGATCTCTTTTGTCCGGTATCGGGCGACAAAGGAAGCCAGGCCAAAAAGGCCGAGACAGGCAATTATAAATCCCAGGGTTGTTATAATCCCCAGCAGCCTGCCCATCTGGTCTTCATAGCGGTATTCGCGGTCAAAGCTTTCATCCAGAAAGGAATATTCGAACGGAACCCCAGGAAAATGCTCATCCCATCTTTTCTTTACAAACTGCATAAGTTCATTCATGTTTTCAACGCGAATGGACAGAGTGATTGTATTCATAAGAGAATCTTCTATATCCATAATAAGAGGCTCGACAATTTCCTGCATCCCCCTGTAGTGAAAATCGTCAGTGACTCCGATTATTCTTTTTGTCATCCTGTGATAATGAGCCATGAAGCTCTTGCCAAGGGCCTCTTCGGGGGAAGAGAAACCCAGTTCTTTTACTCCGGCCAGATTGATCAAGTAGGCCTCTTTTTCGTCATTTCCCGGTTTCTTTTGAAAGGGCCTTCCGGCGACCATCTTGATTTCGTACTCAGGTATAAAATCATAATCCATGGTTATGACCTTGAGTCTTGCGGCATTTCTGAAATCTTCGGCTCTTGACGTCAGATAGTAACCGGAATCCGTATCGTCTCCGGGTACAGAGGAAGAAACCGTGGCTCCCGTAATAGATGGATTCTGGAGAAAATCTTCTTTAATGGCCTCGAAATCTCTTCTTAAATGCTGCAAGTTGCTTTGAACACGAAGAACGAGTTTTTGCTCTAAGCTAAAACCCAGGGCACGCCCTTTCATGAAATTTAATTGCTTAAAAACGGTAAAAGTGCAGATGACAAGGAAGATAGAGATGGCAAACTGCCCGACGACAAGGAACTTCTGCGCTCTGGCTCCCCGGGACGTTGGAGCTGATTTTCCTTGAAGGACAGATACGGGATTGAAGCCGGTAAGTATTAAGGCCGGATAGCATCCGGATCCAATGCTGACAAATAAAAGCAACCCAAAAAGCGAAAGAAGCACTATCGGCTGTTTGAGGCCGGCTGAAGTCAATTCCGTGCCCGCCATCTGGTTAAAAGGGATAAGCAGCAGGGAAATCAGTCCGAAGGCAAAAATAAAAGCAAGAACTGTGATTAGAAATGATTCTCCCAGGAATTGCCAGACAAGCTGCCGGCGCTGCGCTCCCACGACCTTGCGCAGGCCTACCTCCTTTGTCCGGGTGGTGGAGAGAGCTGCGGAGAGGTTTACAAAATTCATGCAGCCGATGAGTAAGATGAGGAAAGCTATAATGGAATATATATAGATATAATACCAATTGCCGGATGGTTCAATTTCTCTCATGTTGCGGGAATACATATGGATTTTGGTCACAGGCTGGAGGAAGAACTCGTTCAAATCCATTTTCCGGTTATATTTTTCTGTATATTTCTGAGCGCACAGCTTGGCTATCTTCTGGATCTGCTCTTCAAAATCCGCAGCATTTGCAGTAGGAGTTAGTTTCACATAAGTGTATTTCCCGTGATGATTTAACCAATCTTCCTCAAAAGAAGGAAGGTTGCTTGTCATCGTCGGCATGGATATAAACATGTCGTATTTAAGATGGGTATTGGCTGGCGAATTTTTGACAACGCCTGTCACTTCAAAATCCTGGATTTCCACAATCCCTGTATCATAATCGATCTCAATTTGAAGTGCTCTTCCCAAAGATGGCTCTTCACCGAAATACTTTTTTGCCATTCCCTCGGTTATAACCACGGCGTTGGGATTCACAAGAGCTGTCTGCGCGTTGCCCTGGAGGAATGGGATATGGAAAAGCTCGAAAATGTCTTTATCTGCAAACCAGATACGGTTTTCAAAAAAGCGCTTTTCTTCCTGTACCACCAAAACATGACTTGCATTTTCAAATGGAGGAACTACCCTTATTGCTTGCTCTACTTGCGGATAACTTGCCTTTAGCTCCGGTCCTAATGGTCCCGGGGTCGTTGAGAACCGGAATTCGCCGACTATGTTTATCCTGTGGGTAGCCACCCGGTATATGCGGTCAGCATCTTTATGAAAAGCGTCATAAGATAGTTCGTTGGTCACATAGAGGATGATCACCGCACAGCAGGCAAGTCCTACAGCCAGGCCTGCAATGTTTATGAGGGAATAGAGTTTTTGCCGCTTAATTTTTCTGAGGCCGATTTTGATATAATTAGAAAAAAGCGGTGGCATCCAACGGCTCTTTTTCCAGGGAGGGAGTCCGCTTATACCCCGGGTATCAGTCTTGAAATATTCTGCGCCAATGCTGTCCGTTTCACCAATTTTTTTCACTGCTTCTTCATATGCCTTTTTTTCCGGGGAACCAAGGCTTATCATATGGTCTATTTTATCTCTGAGATGGCACTCCAGCTCTTCCTTGTAACCGTCTTCCAGGGCGCTATTTTTATTCAGGATTGCCCGCCAGTGTTTTATTGCCTTTTCAAGATCAAACATTTGTTTCTCCTATCTTTTTCTCTGCATCGTTCATTCTACCGCAGGAAAAGGATCCCATAATCGGGAAAAGACCTTATGGACACTCATCCACTGTTTTCTCTCTTTCTGAAGCTCTTTTTTTCCCAGTTCAGTTAGCCTGTAATATTTTCGTCGCCGTCCATTATCGGATATTTTCCATTCGGATCGGATGAAGTTTTCTTTCTCCATTCGATGAAGCACAGGGTAGAGCATGCCTTCTGACCATTCCAGGGTCCCCCCGGAGATTTGAATGATGTTTTGGATAATCTGATAGCCGTATATTTCTCCGCTGGCAAGAATGGATAAGATCATAGGTTTTGTTGATGCGGCCATTAAGTTTTTCGATACCATTTTTAACCTCGTATACCTAATATCTTTAGGTATTATACCTAGAATACTTAGGTATATCAAGAGCTAATTTTATTTTCCCTTTTAACCTTCTTAATTCGGACAATGCAGAACTGGCGCGTAATATTAAATTAAATGAATTTCATCATTGCATAATTTTTTGTCGTTGATTCCAACTACAGATTACAAAAATTGATGTTTTAATTATGGTTGACTTGAACTTCTTGACAATACTGTGCATTTTAGAGTAAAAATCAGGATTTGTTAATAGATAAAAAGGGGGTAACATGGAAAATCAAAAGTTAAAATCGTTAAAACAGAAAGGCACTGGATTATCAATCATCATCTTTCCAATTATGCTTCTAATAGGATTCGTTTCACATCCAAATTTATTTAGTTTTGGCATCATTTCGAATGCCGCAGAATGGGCAGAAGAATGGCGCGGTAATACTCTATTTCATTTGGGTCACTTGCTTGTTCTATTTGCTGTTCCGTTTATTATTGTTACTTGTGTACGATTTATGTCTGTGTTACAAAATCGTGGAGCATGGCTTGGATTTGTAGGAGGAGTACTCGGTGTTTTCGGTGCCTTCATGCTTGCTGTTGATAAGGGAACTCTTTGTTTAGTACTCACAGCTTTTCAAACACTGCCGGCAGGATAATTCAATAATATCATGCCAGCACTTCAAACCCTCCTGGATAAAGCCGGTTGGTTGTGGATTGTCTGGCTCTTTCTATTATTACAAATTGGATTTATCCTTCAGACTATTGGATTAATAAAAGAAAAGCTTGTGCCAAAGTGGCAAGGAGTTTTTATTATCGTTGGATTATTATTGCTAATTAATCCGGACATCGAAATAATTAGTACTGCTGGTGCAATCCTAATGTGTATCGGTTTTATTCCTATAGGTATTCGGGAGCTAAATGGAACATTTAAGTGAAGGAAATTCACACTGAATTCACAAGACATTTGGATTCCCTATGTCATCACTCATGCCTTTTCTTTTGCATTGATTTTCATCTGTTGGAAATGGCCTAAAATTGGAAAGGTGGTCTGGGGAATTCAAATCCACAAAAATATGCAGAATATGGTCAACTTGCGGTGGGCCTTTATCAAAAATTCATTTATGGCCCATTCAGCTCCTACACATCGCTATTCGTTTCCTTGATCGCTTTGGGCCAGATTCTGGTGGGAATTTTCGTGTTATTGAAAAAGACTTTCTTTTTATTGGGGATTTTAGGTGGAATAATCTTTCTCGCCGCTATCTCTCCATTAGGCATAGGTTCGGCATTTCCCGCTACGCTGTTTATGGTATTCAGCTTAGTATTGTTGTATATATGGCATAAGAAGACTTGAGCAAAATGCTCTTTTCGACCCAAAGGGAAATTTAAAGTCCTGTAACTCCAAAAAATGTATGAAAATTAGATATATCTGTTCACTCTGTCCTATTCTCTTTTAATATCAATAAGATTCTAAGTGGACCCATCTATCTGTCTCGTTTTCATGTCTAAAAGATAGACAATTTATTCATTACCACTCGCTTTAGCCGAGGCAGACAAAAAAGATTTATTCCCTCCGAAAAATTACGTCTCGCCTCTTTACTTATCTGGGAGAGCTACTTTTTCCTTTCTTTTGGTTTCCTGGATCATTCGACATCGCCTCGTTCAGGATTTAGTTGGCATATTTTTTGCATTTATGGGAATGTGAGAGGAAGCGAGAATTGAGGATCGCTATTTGGTAAATAGTGTTTAAGTATTATTTAATATTAAATGAAATGATATAAGCGGGTACGATATCGTATGAGGTATAATCATGACTACAAAAATAAATTTATTAACTATGGCGGTTATATTCGCCTTATTTATGAGTTGTTCGGATAACCCGCAATCCAGTGAGGGAGATAGCAGCGAGGGAGGAGTTAGTAATGAGCTGGAATATGTTACCCCTGAAGAAGTCGGCTGGTCATTGGTCGCTTTAGAAGAAGCGAGAGAATTGGCTGAGCAGAATGGGTATGCCGCCGTAATGGCTCTGTATGATGGTAAGGTCTTTTTTACCATGGGCAATATTTCCAGAAATTATTGGTGCCATTCGATCAGGAAACCGTTCTTAAGTGCCCTTTACGGCATTCACGTAGCCAAAAGTCATTTGAATCTTGATGCCACATTAGAGGATTTAAACATCGATGATATTCCTCCGAGTTTAACTTCTGAAGAGAAACAGGCGACGGTGCGAGATTTATTAAAATCACGCTCCGGCGTTTACCATCCGGCAGCGGCTGAAGCGCCATCGATGGAAGAGGAACGTCCTGAACGGCGCAGTCATCCACCGGGCACTTTTTTCTATTATAATAACTGGGATTTTAACGCCCTCGGTACGATTTTTGAGCAGGAAACAGATACGCGGATATTTGAGGAGTTTAAGAAACAAATCGCCGATGTGATCGGCATGCAGGATTTTAGTGTTGAAAACTGCTATTATCATTATGAACTGGAAAAGTCCGAGCATCCGGCATATTGCTTTCGAATGAGTGCCAGAGATATGGCCCGGTTTGGGGTCCTTTATTTGAATAACGGCCACTGGCGTGGTACGAATATCATATCCAGTGAATGGATAGCAGAAAGTACAACCAGCTATTCTATCATGGACAGTACATTTGGTGTCGGCTATGGTTATATGTGGATGATAGCCCCGGAAGGTTCCCCGGCAGCCGAATTGTTTGTTTATCCCTGCTATTTTCATACCGGCGTCGGTGTTCACTTACTGTGTATTATGCCTGAAATAAAACTGGTCATCGTGATGCGCCTGGATACCGACGGATACTGGGTGGATCCCGGCGATGAAGTGCAAATGCAGATCATCGCGGTGATTATAAATGCCCGATTATCGACATGAGCCCTATTTCTGCCTGATGACTTCATCATAAATTCAAAGTTTATCAATCTGAGTTTATGGATGGTAAATACAGCGAACCAAACATCATAGATAATTTGGCACATTCGCCATACATTGCCTTGGCTCGCGCTCCCACCCTCTGATCATTGAGGAAGAGGTCCGCCATGTGCCCTCCAAAGGCTGGGCCGAGATGAAAAAAAAGTCTATGAAGTTGATCCTCTCCTCTGCCTTCAATGCGGCGGATAGATGAAAGTGATCTCCTTTATCGAAGACCACAAAGTTATCGATAGGATCATCACCCACATCAAGCTGACATCTCATGCCGAACGGCCTCCTCCACCTCAAGTCGTCCAACAGGAACTCTTGATAGCGGCCAAAGAGAGCGGAGAGTATTTCTGAAACCGGGTTGAAAAGGTTTTTTTGACTGAATGGCGAGTGGAGTCCATCTTATTGTTGACCGTTTTGCTGTTTTTGTTGTTTTGTCTCTATTTTTTGGCAATTGACCTTGCCGTCTTGTGTGTGATATGTCTATTTTAAGACGTCATCCGGTGGAAATCGCGGAAAATTGCTAGGGATTTGTGGCGAGCAAAAAAAGGAAATACTCAATTATTATAAATATCTATAGAGATACATTCTAAGGCAACCTAAATCCTACGAATCCGTATAAATTACATAAGCTATGAAATATATTTTGCTTGTTTTAATCCCAAGCGGAGGCCTGCAATGAAAAAAACATTTATTTTTCTTCTTCTGTTCCTTTTGGTGGCTGGTGTTGAAGTTTTGGATGCCTGTACGATCGTCATGGCTTCAAGGGGAGGAATCGTTTTGGCCGGGAATAATGAGGACTACAGTGATCCTTTTACATCAATTTGGTTCATCCCCGTGTCTGATAAGGAATATGGCAGAGTTTGTTTTGGTTTTGGGAATAGCTACAGTAATCCACAAGGCGGGATGAATGATAAGGGTGTCTTTATCGATGCCAATGCGCTTTCTCCGACAGGCTGGAAACCTGAAGAGGGCAAACCAACATTCAATGGGCACTTGATAGACTATGTTTTGGCTCGTTGTGCATCTGTTGAAGACGCCATACAGTTTTTCAAAAAGTACAATTTCCCATCTTTAGCCAGAGCCAAATTTCCAATTGCAGATAGAAAGGGCGCTTCTATCGTGGTTGAATGGGGTCAGGGAAAACTTCAAATTGTGCGTAAAAGCGGCTATTATCAGATTTCAACGAATTTTGTCCAGACGAACTTTAAGCCAAAAAACTATCCTTGCTACAGATATAAAACTGCAGACCAAATCTTTGGGAAGGCAAAAAAACTTTCTGTCGATTTAATCCGAGAAATTCTCTCTGCCACTCATGCCGAAGGTAATTACCCGACAACTTATTCGAATATCTATGATCTAAAAAACGGCGAAGTCTATGTATACAATTTTCATAATTTCGAAGACGTCGTTAAACTCAATCTGCAAGGGGCATTAAAAAAAGGCAAGAGAATTCAAGAGGTGTCATCATTATTTCCGTATCTAACCCACGCCCATAGGATTTTTTTGAATCGATCAGGAAAAGCCGCTTTGTACAATGCGATAACATCAGAAGGTGTTGAACGCGCGATTGAAAAATACTATGAAATGAAAGGCCAGTCTGACAGAAGAAGATTTAACATTAACGAAAATGATATTAATTCTTTAGGATATCAGCTTTTACGCAGTGATAAGATTGAGGAAGCCATTGAGATTTTCAAATTAAATGTCGCTGAATACCCTGACTCTTGGAATGTATATGATAGTCTGGCTGAGGCATACATGAAAAACGGAGATAATGAACTTGCCATCAAAAACTACAATAAGTCGCTAGAGCTTAACCCTAAAAATACTAATGCAACGGAGATGTTGAAAAGAATAAAGAAAAAACAATAAGCGGTGCTAAATTAATTATTTCAGGGCATTCTTTTCCTAAAAAAGTCACTAAATATATACATTTAAAGACGTTTCTTCATCCAGTCCTTTTTTTTAATCCCAAACCTTATAGATCAGCTTATAGCTCATCTAATTGACTCTTTTATCAGAAATTGTTATCCTTCTTCTGCGCTCGTCAGAAGGGAAAACAATGGTAATAACCTGTCCCAAATGTCATTATGAGAATCCTTCCGATTACAAGTTCTGCAAAAAATGTGCTACACTACTTTCTTCTTTAGAGGATATCTCTGATCTTCCTACAAAGAATCTCAAAACTCCCATCGATAAACTAAATCGAAGAAGTACTTTTGCTGGACGATATGAAGTCATCGAGGAACTAGGTAAAGGTGGGATGGGCGAGGTCTACAGAGTATTCGATAAGAAGATAGAAGAAGAAGTCACCCTAAAGCTAATAAGGCCTGAGATTGCTGCCGATAGGAAGACAATTGAGAAGTTTCGGAACGAATTGAAATTTGCCCGCAAGATCGCTCATAAGAATGTATGCCGTATGTATGACCTTAATGAAGAAGAAGGGACTCCATACATCACCATGGAATACGTGCCTGGCGAGAATTTAAAGAGCATAATTGCCATGACAAAGCAACTCAGCGTAAGTACAGCAGTTAATATTGCCAAACAAATATGTGAAGGATTGGCTGAGGCACTCAGATTAGGAGTTGTGCATCGTGATTTGAAGCCAAGTAACATCATGATAGATAAAGAGGGAAATGCTCGGATTTTGGATTTCGGAATAGCTCGTTCCTTGAAGGCTAAGGGAATAAATGGAGCTGGAGTGATGATTGGGACACCCGAGTACATGTCACCTGAGCAAGTGGAGGAGAAGGAAGTAGACCAGCGTTCAGATCTCTATGCGTTGGGAGTCATCCTATATGAGATGATGACCGGGAGGATCCCATTTGAAGGAGATAGTGCGTTAAGCATAGCTCTGAAGCACAAGACAGAGGTACCTCCAGACCCGAGGGAGATTAATGCTCAGATTCCTGAGGATCTAAGCCGAGTGATACTGAGATGCATGGAGAAGGATAAAGAGAAGAGGTGTCAGAATGCTGAGGAGCTCCTCTCTGAACTAAGCAAGATAGAGAAAGGAATTCCTACCCCAGAGAGAATGGTTTCCAAAAGAAAGACTATAAGAGAAAAAATTAGTGAAATGAAGTGGAAGAGACTTCTCATATACGGGGTCATGGCTATTCTCATAATTTCGCTTATCGTGGGAGGAATCTATTTAATCACTGGGCGCAGAGAGGTTATACATGCCATTGCAGTGCTCCCGCTCGCTAATTTATCTGACGACCCTCAACAAGAATACTTTGCTGACGGAATGACCGAGGCATTGATTGGCGAACTGACCAAGATAAACGCCCTTCAGCGAGTGATATCGCGGACCTCGGTGATGCGTTACAAAAACACCGATAAATCATTGCCAGAGATTGCTCGGGAACTGAATGTGGATGTAGTTGTAGAGGGGTCTGTGTTGCTTATTGGGAAGCAGGTGCGAATGACTGCAAAATTAATAGATGCAAGGAAGGATCGGCATATCTGGACCAACAGCTACAACCGCGATGTGCAGAATATCTTGGGCTTACAAAGAGAGCTGGCTAGGTCCATCGCCAAGGAGATCAAAATTGCGGTCACACCAGAAGAGCAGGCACAGCTTACAGAGGCCAGCCCAGTTAACCCTGAGGCTTATCAGCTCTATCTGAAGGGCCGATACGTCTGGAACAAAAGAACAAGAGATGATTTGGAGAAGGCACTCGAATATTTCGGGCAAGCAATCGAAAAAGATCCGAATAGCGCCCTGGCTTATACAGGATTAGCTGACACTTATGCCATCCTTCCAGGGTATGCTGATTTCCCACCAACAGAGGCATATTCGAAGGCGAAAGAAGCGGCACAGAAAGCATTGGCGATTGATGATACGCTTGCCGAAGCTTACACTTCACTAGCAAATGTAACGAAATACTACAGGGACTGGATAAATACGGAGAAGGGATATAAGAGGGCTATAGAACTTAGCCCTAACTATGCGACAGCTCACCATTGGTATGCCTACGATCTAATGTTAATGGGGCGGTTTGACGAATCTATGGCAGAGATCAATCTGGCCCAGGAGCTCGACCCTTATTCGCTCATCATAAACGCCAATGTAGGGTTTATTTTGTATCATGCGCGCCGTTACGATCAGGCTATAGAACATTATCGGAATAGACTCGAGATGGACCCGAGTTTCTGGCTGCTTCACATGTACCTCGGGAGGGCTCTTGTGCAGATTGAGGAATATGAGGAAGCTATCGTAGAGTTTCAAGAAGCGATAAACCTTTCCGGAAGAATAGCAGAGAACTTAAGTGCGCTCTGCTATGGCTATGCAATTTCAGGTAGAAGAGCCGAGGCCATGAAGATACTCAGTGAGTTGAACCAGCTATCTATGCAGGAGTACGTCTCTCCGTATCTAATAGCAATGATCTATGTTGGACTAGGCCTGAGTGATCAAGCATTCGAATGGTTATATAAGGCCGTTGAAAATCCCGATATACTCCTGGTTCATATCAAGGTGGATCCACTCTTTGATAGCATCCGTCCAGACCCAAGATTCAAAGAACTCTTAAAAAAAGTTGGCTTAAATTAATAATCAGCATAACCAAGAAAAAGTTAGGAAAGCCAAAGCCATCAAGCATTACCAGAAATTCCTCGACCTCTGGAAGGACGCTGACCCTGGGATAGCCGAGGTAGAGGAGGCTAGGGACAGGCTGGCTGGGTTGAAGATCGATTGAACAATATGTCGCATAATTAATTATTTCACGGCTTTTCATATACTGAAACCAGCAATAAAGCATCCCAACTCTATTAATTAAATCCAATTCTAAATAATCTTCAGAAGTTCTTAACCAGTTATATAGGAGGAGTGGCTTTCAATAATCATTGATATTTTTATAATGCAAATCTGCATAGTATGTAGAAAAAATATCGACATACTATGCAAAATATGATATATTTTTCCTGGATTTCACATAAGGAATTAACAAGATGACCATTGACATAAGGGAACGGATAAGCACTGAAATATTTGATTACCAAACTTTGATGGAAGCTCTAAAAGAGCTCTCATTCCCAAGAGATAAAGTTACGGATCTGATTAAAAAAGAAATCATTATCAGGATTAAGAAAGGTTTGTACATTTTTGGTGACCGATACCGAAGGTATCCCTATTCAAGAGAGCTTTTAGCAAATCTCATATATGGTCCATCTTATATATCCCTTGAATATGCCCTCCATTATTATGGATTCATTCCGGAAAGATCTGAAGCTTTAACCTCTGTCACAATAGGTCGTTCACGTAACTTCCATACACCAGTGGGTCTTTTTATATATCGTCAGATTCCGATTCGGGCCTATCAAACGGGCATGACCCGAGTTGAAGAAAGCAATGAACAATCGTTTATGATCGCACTACCTGAAAAGGCTCTTGCTGACAAAATAATCACTGAGCGAGGTAGTAGCCTAGCATCCAAAAAAGAGTTTCAGTATTTCTTATTTGATGACCTAAGAATCGATCCCAGTGTTATACAGTCCTTGTCTTTTGATAGAATCAAGATGTATGCCGAACATTACCGCTCCCGGAAGCTCCGGCAGTTGAGTCACTTTATAAGTTGGTTCCAAAGATCAGGGAAGGATACTTCAAATGAATGAAGCCATCGGTCAAATTCTTGCCAAGTATGACATTTACTCATTAGACGATTCCATTCGCGCGCTCAGAGAGATCATGCAGGAGATTGCTCTTCTCGGTCTCTGGCGAAGTAAGTTTTTCGAGAGAGCCGCTTTCTACGGAGGCACGGCACTGCGGGTGCTATACGGATTGGATCGATACTCTGAAGACCTGGATTTTTCTCTACTCAAGCCGGATAGAGATTTCAACCTCTCATCTTATAATAATGCTCTAGAAAAAGAATTGAACTCCTTTGGGTTTGAAGTCAAAACAGAGAGCATAGAAAAATCTACAGAGACAGCCGTTCAGTCTACGTTTCTCAAAGCAAACACAAGAAAACAAATATTAACAATCGGGTTCGACAAAAGGCATATTCAGCAGATTCCTCGAAACCAACAGATGAAGATCAAATTGGAAATTGATACCGATCCTCCTCCCGGATTTTTGACATCCATTAGATATCTCCTTCTGCCTATTCCATTCGCTGTCAGAACATACAGCTTACCAGATCTTTTTGCTGGGAAAATGCACGCCGTTCTCTGCCGGGGATGGAAAACCAGGATAAAAGGAAGAGACTGGTATGATTTCGTCTGGTTTGTGGCCAATCACCCGGAACTGCGTTTATCTCATCTCGAGCAAAGAATGCGACAGACAGCCCATTGGAAAGGGGCTTTGATTCTCACCCCCGAGCGATTTCATAAAAAGCTTTCTCGTAGGATCAATCAGATCAACATCAATCAAGCTCGAAAAGAAGTGGAACCATTTGTTAGGGATCCTGAATCACTCGCGCTGTGGTCTAAAGACTTCTTCTTGGATATCGCATCCCGGATCAAGTTTTTATAAACTCAAGGGTTCGAATCCTTTCCGGGGAGACAGCTTTTTAGTTTTCTTCGATAAATGATTCTTACACCAAATGCAAAGTTAACGCAGAGTTTGTGATAATGGCGCATAATATTACATTATGCGCCGCTTTCACTAGCCATTGAATTTCATTCCACGAGCAAATAAGAATGAAAATAACTGTTCATAAATACGTCATATAGGAGCAAAGAATTTATTGACTATTTCCAGATTAATTGATATTCTTTTGCCGATGATGTAAAGGGGAGGATAAGCCATGAAATGTCCAAAGTGTCAGACCGAAATCCTCGATGATTCCCGCTTCTGCAGCAAATGCGGGACACCCATTCAGCCCTCTGAGGAAATCTTTGTCTCGCGAACCAGGACCATCCTGAGACCCATGGAAGAAATACATCCCGGCTCCACACTGGCCGGCAAGTATAAGATTATCGAGGTCTCAGGCAGAGGGGGAATGGGTATTGTCTACAAAGCCGAGGATACCAAGCTTAAACGCAGCGTTGCCCTCAAGTTTTTACCTCCAGAATTGATCCAGGATGAAGAGGCAAAAGAACGGTTTGTTCTTGAGGCTCAAGCTGCAGCCGCCCTGTCCCATCCTAATATCTGCACAATCCATGAAATCGATGAAGAGGGAGGGAAATCGTTCATCGCCATGGAATATGTTGAGGGCCAAAGCTTAAGAACAAAAATAGAGAAAGGCCCGTTGGAAATTAACGAAGTGCTAAATATTTTCGTGCAGGTGGCTGAGGGACTTGAGGAAGCACATAAGAAAGGAATTATCCACAGGGATATCAAGAGCGCCAACATCATGGTCACAGATAAAGGTCAGGCCAAGGTTATGGACTTCGGTTTGGCGAAGGTCAAAGGAGGAACTCTATTAACAAGAGAGGGAACAACTCTGGGAACCGTCGCTTACATGTCTCCTGAACAGGCCAAGGGCAAAGAAATCGATCACCGCTCAGACATCTGGTCATTGGGAGTGGTTTTATACGAAATGCTTTGTGGCCAGCTTCCTTTCAAAGGAGAACGGGAGGCATCGATTCTCTACTCTGTTGTGCATGAGGAACCAAAACCACTCAAAGAAATAAAACGCGATCTCCCCCCGGAACTCCAGCAGATCATCAATCGCGCCTTAAGGAAAAGACCTGAATCCCGTTATTCATCAGCAGCAGAAATAATAAAAGATCTGAAGAAATATCAGGATAGTCTCCGGGCAGAGGAAATGGGAGCATTTAACCTGCGCACAATCCTTCGCCGCATCCGCAAGCCACAGATCGCAATCCCAGCTGTTTGTGCGGTCCTTATTATCGCTTTGGCTTCTGTCTGGTTTTTCAACCGCCAAGCCAAAATCCGCTGGGCTAGACAAGAAGCTCTTCCAGAGCTCGAGCGGCTTGTTGGAGAAAATTGGCGGGATTTCATTGAACCATACAAACTAGCAGAAAAGGCAGAAAAATACATTGGGAATGATCCCAAGCTTTCTGAACTCTTCTCAAAATGCTCCAGGAACATAAACATAAAAACAGAGCCTCCGGGTGCAAATATATACATGAAAGCATACAAGGCTCCAGAAAGTGAATGGAACTATCTGGGTGTTTCGCCTCTCAAAAACATCAGATTACCTATTGGAATCTTCAGATGGAAAATGGAAAAGGAAGGCTATGAGACAGTCATGGCTGCATCATCCACATGGGACATAGGTTTAGGAACAAAAAACATGTTGATTCCATATGATCTTGTGAGAGTGTTAGATGAAAAAGGAAGCATCCCAGAGGGGATGGTGCGGGTAACAGGAGCGGAAACAGGTATAGGGAAATTAGATGATTTCTACATAGACAAGTATGAAGTCACGAATAAGCAATACAAGGAATTCATGAATAGCGGTGGATACAAAAATAGGGAATACTGGAAACATGAGTTTGTCAAGGACGGAAGGGTCTTGACATGGGAAGAAGCCATGGCCGAATTTGTGGATCAAACAGGCAGGCCAGGCCCTTCAACATGGCAGGCAGGAGATTATCTCAAAGGTCAAGGTGATTATCCGGTTTCAGGAATCAGCTGGTACGAGGCCGCCGCTTATGCAGAGTTTTCGGGGAAAACTCTGCCCACAGCCTATCATTGGGATATTGCCAGGGGTGAATATACTCCCATGATCCAATGGCCCCAACTTGGGGGGTACGCTATTTTTGCTCCCTTCAGCAATTTTCAGGGTAAAGGCCCTATTCCAGTGGGGAGTCTTCCGGGCATAACGTCCTACGGAGCCTATGATATGGCGGGGAATGTGAGAGAATGGAACTGGAACGAAACCCAGAAAGGAAGATTAATCGCGGGCAGTGCCTGGAACGATCACCCCAAATTGTTTGGCACATGGAGTCAATCTCCTGCCTTTGATCGTTCTTCTAAAAATGGGTTCCGATGTGCTCTCTATCCAGATCCTGAGAAAATCCCCAAATCTGCATTTCAACTGGCAGAATTTGGTGAGGAGATTGATTTCAATGAAGAAAAGCCAGTTCCGGATTCGATTTTTCAGGTTTACAAAGAGCAATTCTCTTACGACAAAACTAATCTGAATGCGCAGGTGGAATGGAAGGATGAGAGTCATGACGATTGGGTTCAAGAGAAGATAACCTTAGATGCTGCCTATGGCCGAGAACGGATCATCGCTCATCTCATCCTGCCTAAAAACATATCGCCTCCCTATCAAACAGTCATTTATTTCCCCGGCTCTGAACCCTTAACCAAAGAATCGAGCAACGACATTGGCAGCCTTTTTGAATTTGAGGTTTTCCTTTCTTTTTTAGTGAAAAACGGCCGGGCCATCCTCTTCCCTGTCTATCAAGGGACATTCGAACGTAGAGATGATGCTTTGACTCAAATGCTTTTTGGAGATGATTTGAGTTCGCATCAATATACAGAATACCTGATTCAAGTTGTGAAAGATTTCAAAAGATGCGTCGACTATCTGCAAACCCGCCAGGATATTGACAGCAACAAGCTTGCCTTTTACGGGATGTGTTGGGGAGCACAGATGGGAACGATCATCTCAGCCGTGGAGGAACGTCTTGCAGCAAGCGTTTTTTTGTCAGGAGGCCTCCAAGGTCTTGGACGTCCTGAAGCAGCTCAAATTAATTATGTTACCCGGGTGAAGACCCCAACCTTGATGTTAAATGGAGAATACGACACGTTCTTCCCTTCTGATACATCCATAAAGCCCATGTTTGACCTTCTCGGGACTCCGGATGAACATAAGGAACTGAAGTTGTACGAAACTGACCATATCCCCCCCAGAAACGAATTCATCAAGGAAACCCTGATCTGGCTTGACCGCTACTTAGGCCCGGTGAATAGATAATATCTTCTGATAAAAGAAGAACTAATGAGACAAAGCGATTTAGCATTACAAGAAATTCCTCGAACTCTGGAAGGATGCTGATCCTGGCATCCTTGAGATTGAAGACGGGAAGAAGAGGCTGGCTGTGTTGAAAATAAGGTAATTCTCTTTATTTTATCCACAATTCATTAAAGTATTAACCTGGCCTTCACATTGAAGAAAATGGTGTTAAATTAATTATTTGATGCCATTTTATTAACCGAAGAATCTCATCCAGATAATTTTGTTATTTCTTGAAAATCAGTACTTGACATCCTGATTTTCAATGATATAATAAGATTATGATTCCACGGCCCGATGCTATTGAGCGAATTACCACTGTGTTTAAGGTTCATCCTATTGCTGCTCTGCTGGGCCCACGCCAATGCGGCAAAACTACTCTGGCCAGGATGATATCAGAGCGCGAGCAATGTACTTATTTTGACCTGGAGAATCCAGTCGATCTCCGGCGGCTTTCCGCACCCATGAGTACACTTGAGGAACTTTCAGGATTGGTCGTTATGGATGAGATTCAAAGGCGGCCCGACCTCTTAGAGCTTCTCAGAGTTCTGGTTGATCGCCCCAAAAGCCCTGTCCGTTTTCTCATACTGGGCTCCGCATCGCCAGGATTGATCAAAGGAGTTTCCGAATCTCTTGCCGGAAGGATCGGATTTGTCGATCTTTCGGGATTCGACCTAAGGGAAGTCGGCACGGAAAACCGATCCCGCCTCTGGAACAGGGGTGGTTTTCCCAGATCTTTTTTAGCAGAAGATGATACTTCAAGTACTGCCTGGCGAGAGGATTTTATCCGCACATTCCTTGAAAGAGACATTCCTCAATTGGGCATAACCATTCCCGCAGAAACTTTGAGACGGTTCTGGACCATGATTTCTCATTATCATGGTCAAGTGTGGAATGCAGCACATTTTGCTCGTTCTCTCGGCACATCAGAAAAGACTGCCCGCCGTTATCTCGATATTCTTGCTGGTGCTTATATGGTTAGAGTTCTTCCTCCGTGGTACGAAAACATTCGTAAACGTCAGGTGAAAGCACCCAAAATCTATATCAGAGACAGTGGCATTCTTCATTCACTTCTCCAAATAAATACAATGACCGACCTGCAAGGGCACCCAAAAATGGGTTCCTCCTGGGAAGGTTTTTGTTTGGAACAGCTAATCGGAGGACTGAAAACACGTGATGTATACTTCTGGGCAACACATGCGGGTGCTGAGTTGGATCTTCTGGTAACAGTAGAGGGTAATCGGTATGGTTTCGAATTCAAATACGCCGATGCACCCGGTTCAAACCGATCGATGCGAATTGCCATTAAAGACATAGGGCTTGAACATTTATGGATAATTTACCCTGGCCGGAAGAAATATGACATTGATAAGGGCATCTCGGTCATTCCTATCGACCTTATCCGAAGCCTCCCTGTTTTCCAGAAATAGGATTCTACTCAAAGCAAAACAATTTACACCTTTTCATACAAAAATATGGCGTAAAATATATGCATTATGCGATATTGAAACAAACAATAATTTTAAGTAGGATATATTGAGATTACTGCCTAAAGTATTCAATAATGACTTATCAATAGGAGGCGAACTTGAAAAAAACACTTATTTCTGTACCAATTTTTCTTCTCGTTTTAGTTTTAATATGCATTTCTCCCGCTTTTACTAAAGAGAAAGCTAAGCCCGATTTTTCCGAAGCCATCCGGATGATCGATACCTGGCTTGAGGCCCAGCGCGATTATGACAACCTGCCCGGAATTTCAGTGGCCATTGTCACGGATCAGGAAATACTCTGGAGCAAAGCTTACGGGATGGCCGACCTCGAAAAAGAAGTTGCATCATCTCCCAGCACAATCTACAGTATATGTTCGATCTCCAAACTGTTCACTTCCGTGGCCATAATGAAGCTCCGCGATGCCGGAAAGCTCCGTCTCGAGGACCTTGTCGCTGATCACCTCCCCTGGTTTAATCTCCAGCAGCAGTTCCCGGACACAGGCCCCATAACCATCAGGTCAGTCCTCACCCATTCTTCAGGCCTCCCCCGTGAATCGGACTATCCCTACTGGTCCGGACCTGATTTTCCCTTCCCCTCAGCAAAGCAGGTCAAAGCCAAGCTCGGAAGCCAAAAAACACTCTACTCCCCCTCAACCTATTTTCAGTACAGCAACCTCGGGATATCTTTGTTGGGAGAGATCGTTGCCGAAGTCTCGGGAATGCCCTACGAAAAGTATATCGAAGAGAACATACTGAAGCCTCTGCGGCTGGCTAATACGCGCACCAAGCTTCCCGAATCTCTCTGGAGAGGGAAATTAGCAACAGGACACACCTTCAAAAAACGTGACGGTAGCCGCAGCATGCTTCCCCTATTCCAGGCCAGAGGCATCGCCGCAGCCGCCGGCTTCTCCTCCACGGTCGAAGACCTGGCGCGGTTTGCGTCCTGGCAGTTTCGTCTTCTGGAAAAAGGAGGGGAAGAAATCATAAAAGCCTCTACCCTCCGTGAAATGCACCGCGTGCATTGGGTGGACCCCGACTGGAAAACCACCTGGGGATTGGGCTTTTCAGTCTGGGAGGTGGATGGGAAAACAATGGTCGGCCACGGAGGGTCGTGTCCAGGCTACCGAAGCACTCTGACTATCGATCCCAGCAAGAAACAGGCCTTCGTGGTTATGATTAATGCCAGCGGTGTTTCCCCGGGCAAATACGCGACAGGAATGAGAGAGATCTTGAAGAAAGCCAAAGACAAGGGCGAGAAGGAAAAAGCAGCGGTTGACCTTGAAGACTACGCGGGTCATTACGATGCACAGCCCTGGTGGGGAGAGAATGCTGTGCTTCCCTGGCAGGGTAAACTGGCGATTTTCGGGCTGCCATCTGAAAACCCTGCTGAGAGCTTGACCGTGCTGAAACATATCGAGGGTGATACGTTCCGTCGCGTGCGCAAGGATGAAACTCTCGGAGAAGAAGTGGTGTTTGACAGGGACAAGAGCGGAAAAGTATTCCGGCTGTGGCAGCACAGCAACTACGAGAATAAAATCAGATAAGATAACCGGGCGTATTAATCAAGGTGCTTCATGATGTAAAAAGGAAGTTCTTATAAATAGCTGGATTAGAAATGAAACGCAAAGCACTGGAATTGCTATGTTGTCCTGGTTGTCAGGCCGGGCTTTCTCTGCGCGATGAACGCGGTGAGGGGATCGTGGATGAGGGGAGTTTGTTCTGCTCACAATGTGAGCAGACCTTTCTCATCAAGAACGGTGTTGCCTGCTTTGTCGACCCGCAGGAACTAGAGGGTCTTAACCGACGCTTCGCTCGCTTTTATGACAGGATTTCGTATGTCTACGCTCTGTTCACCAAGATGGCGTTTTTGCCTATGGGCGGAGAACGCAGGGCGCGCAAACAGATTTTGGACCGGCTGGAATTGAACAGTGGGCGCATTTTAGAGGTTTCGATAGGTTCCGGTGAGAATCTTCCCTACCTATTTGAGTCGCCAGGTGTGGGTGAAATATATGGCCTGGACATCTCTGCCGGCCAACTGGCGCGCTGCAGTAGCTTCATCGCCAAGCGAGGTTGGTCAGTAGACCTCTTCCTGGGGACGGCTGAGGCGCTGCCCTTTAAAGCGGGATCCTTCGATGGCGTTTTGCACATCGGCGGGATCAATTTCTTCTCGGGGAAAAAGCAGGCTATTGATGAGATGATCCGTGTAGCGCGGCCGGGGAGTAAAATCGTCATTGCCGACGAGACGGAACGGCTGGCGAAATTCTTCAATCGTATCGCTGGTTTCTTGCGCCCGCATAAAGAAAAGAAGGTGGATACGGCTGCGCCCGTTCATCTGGTGCCAGACACGATGAAAGAGATACGGGTTGACGGCATATGGAAAATGCACGGCGTGTATCATGGCTACTGCCTGGAATTCAGAAAGCCGGAATAGCCGGAACGTTTCTGTTTCGCCCTTTACCCCGGAATGTGTGTAAAGAGCGGGTGTAAGTGATCCTGTGATTTGTGATACTGAATAAAGCACTGAATCCGGTTGACTCATTTCTGATTAAGTATTATTCTAGGGGCAAAATGACGTAAGGGAAACATTCATCATGAATAAGACTGAAACCTTAAAGGATGGTACAAAAGTAACCATAAGAAACCTTACTATCGAAGACCTTGACAGGCTTATGAGCTTTTACCAATCACTCCCAGAAGAGGACCTGAAGTACCTGAGAGTTGATGTTACAAACAGAAATATCGTCAAGCAGAGGATCGAGTTTGCTGATGCGGGAGACATCTTCCGAATTATAGCGCTCAAAGGAGACAGCATTATCGCTGATGGGGCACTCGAGCTAACGACCGAGGAGTGGCGCAGTCATCAGGGAGAGCTGAGAGTAATTGTTGCTAAAGAGTTCAGGCGGAAAGGAGTCGGGATGATCATTATGAGAGAACTCTACTTCTTAGCGGTAGAGAAAAAGGTAGAGAGGGTAGTCGCCAAGATGATGAAACCTCAAATTGCAGCCAGGACTATTTGCAGGAAGCTGGGATTCCGTGAAGAAGTTCTTATCCATGACTATGTAAAAGACCAAACGGGTAAATCTCAGGACCTGGTCATCATGACCTGCGACATTCAGGAGTTGTGGAAGGAACTTGATCACTTCTATATGGACTCGGATTGGGAACGCTGCAGGTAGTCTCATTTTAGGCCGTCCATCTAAAATAAATATTCCATTTTTCAAAACTGGACTTTTTTATATAGCTGACCTGCCCCCCGTCATTGCACCACCTGTTGAGTTAGATTTTTGATCTCATAAGCCTCTGGAGCTGGTGGCTTGTATCCCAAAGAACTATGAGGCCGGCACCTCTTATATTCCTTCCGCCAGCGCTCTATGAGCACTCTGGCTTCTAATAACGTATCAAAGATCTCTCCATTCAGCAACTCGTCTCTGAGCTTCCCGATAAACGACTCCACATATCCTTTTTCCCACGGACTTCCAGGTTCGATGTATAGAGTTTTGACTCCGAGATTCTCAAGCCCTTTTCTTATAGGTTTGGCGGTAAATTCTGGCGTGTTATCCGAGCGTATATGTTCTGGAATGCCACGGCTTAGGAACATCTCATAGATCTGATCCAAAACATCCTGATGCTTGATGCTGCGAGCTACATACATTGATAGACATTCCTGTGTGTATTCATCCATGATAACCAGGATACACAAGGCCCTGCCATTAGTGGTTCTTATCAAGGCCATGTCATAACTCCACACATGGTCCTTCGCTTCGGGACGAAGACGGATGCATGAGCCATCCGTTAGCCATAGCGTCCATACTGGCTGGCCAGAGCAACAACTCGCCTCACTAGTTGCTCTTCATCTTCAGGGACTTTCCGTATATGCCTTTGGGTAGATCGAGGTTGCCCTAAAACCTGACAAGCTCTGCGCTGTGATACACCCATTGTCTCACACACATGCTCTACTGCCCGGCTCCGCTTGGCCGGGCTTAGAAGTTTCCCCGGTTAGCTTCCTTCAAGATAGCATTATCTAACAAAAGATCAGCCACTAGCTTCTTCAACCGAGCATTCTCCTGTTCAAGCTCCTTTAATCGCTTCGCCTGATCTACTCGCATACCTCCATAGACTTTTCGCCATCGATAATATGTCTGCTCAGCAATGCCTAACTTGCGGGAGACTTCGCCCACTGTAGAGCCTTGACTCAGAAGAACTTCGGCTTCCCGAAGCTTGGTGATAATCTGTTCCGATGAAAATTGTTTCCTGCCCATATCCTCTCCTTTCGTCCAGCCAAATTATAACTCAACTGCTGGACCGATATCAGGGGGGCAGGTCAAACAAACTCGACAGCGAAAATAAAGCCAAACACGAGGAGATTCTGAAAAAACTGAAAGAAGGCCTTCCTGAATGTTATGAAGTTGAATCAGAGATAGACGAAGAAAATAATACAATAACCATAAAAATCACAACCAAGAATAAAGATGAAAAATCAAAGAAAGAAGCAAAAGAACTGGCAATGAAAATTGTCGATAAATTAAAAAAAGTGGAGAAGATATAATCTAACTAATTTCATCTCACGTTTCACCAACGGATATCATCGTAATCTCTTTATATGTTCTGACCGTTTTTATCTCTTGAGTTGCATCCCCAGCCTATTAATTGTTATATTATCTTGAATCGGTCCTGCTTGATTGAGCAAGGGCGATATTCGAGAAAGGAGGTCAGGAAATGAAGAAGAATGTCGCGAGATATTACATCATGAACAATAAAAAGGTGATCATTATAGGTGCCGGGATCTCTGGCTTATGTGCAGGAAGTTATCTTCAGATGAATGGTTATGACACTGAGATCTTTGAACTGCATAATACCCCCGGCGGATTATGTACTGCCTGGAAAAGAAAAGGTTATACGTTTGACCTCTGCATTCACTGGCTTGTCGGTTCTTCACCTTCGGATAATTTTTATGGTCTATGGAACGAACTGATTGAAATGGAGAAACTGGATTTCGTAGATCATGAAATATTTTTCCAAGTCGAAAACAGAGAAGGAGGTAAACTCCGGGTGTTTACAGATGTGGACAGATTAGAAGAAGAGATGAAGAACGTTGCGCCTGAGGATAAAGATATCATCGAAGATTTTATCGGAGGTATTAGGAAATTTCTCCCTTTTAGCATGCCGCTTGATAAAGCACGAGAACTGATGAATCCTTTTGATGGCCTGAAAATGATGCTTAAAATGCTCCCTTATTTTGGGGCTTTTAAGAAATGGGGAGATATGTCTGCCAAAGAGTTTGCGAGCAGATGTAAAAATCCATTGCTCAGCAGAGCCATCCTGGAATTATTTTTGCCCGAAACCGGTGTATTTTTTCTCCTTTATACACTTGTATGTATGCATAAAAAGTCGGCTGGATATCCAATAGGCGGCTCGTTTAATTTCGCTCGATTGATTGAAAAGAAATATATAAACCTGGGGGGGAAAGTCAATTATAATTCCAAGGTAGAAAGGATCATTGAGGAAGACGACTGCGCCAGAGGGATAAGACTGGAGAACGGTGACACACATATGGCAGACACCATTATTTCCGCAGCTGATGGATACAGCACAATTTTCAAGATGCTGGAAGGAAAATATGTAGATGAAAAACTGCGTGGGTATTACAGCGGGCAGAGCGAAAAACTGAAGGTTTTCCCTTCACTTGTATTTGTCGCACTCGGAGTTGCCAGGAAGCTTGATAATGAACCTCATTCTTTAATTTTTCCTCTAAAAAAACCCATTGTAGTGGATACGAGCATAAATTATGAATATCTTCCTGTCAGGATTTTCAACTTTGATCCAACACTTGCTCCTGAAGGAAAAACTTGTATAACCGTGATGCTCGGTACTTATAACTATGAATTCTGGGTGGACCTTAGAAAAAACAACAAGGAAAAATATAGACAGGAAAAGGAAAGAATTGCAAACGAGGTTATCGAAGCTCTGGAGGATCGATTTGGGAATATTAAATCGAATATTGAGGTAACGGATGTTTCTACACCCGCATCCTTAATAAGATTTACTAGCAACTGGAAGGGCAGTTTTGAGGGCTGGCATCCTGGGCCAGGGACAATGATGATTAGAATAGATAAGACTCTGCCCGGTTTGAAGAATTTCTACATGATCGGGCAATGGGTAGAACCAGGAGGAGGACTTCCTCCGGCAATAATGTCCGGAAGGAGCGTGGCTCAGATTATTTGCAAAAAGGATAGGAAGAAATTCACGGCGCATTCGTGACCTTGTGCATCGCCAATCCAGGAAGCAATTTACCGCTTGGCTCTGTTGCTAAAACCATTAATACGATGCCGTAGGCCTCAGTATTTTATCTTCTTGACTCTTTTTTCACTCATTGTTACTCTTGAATCCAATTTTGAATAGAAAAGAATCAATAATCAAAATAAAGGAGTCAGACATGAGGATCAACCCAAAAAGCCCCAGGTATTTTTTCCTTGCTTTTCTCTTGGTAATTATCTCGACTTTTTCAGTCGCTCAGGATTTTGAAAAAGTTCAAGTCGAAACGATTAAAGTAGCTGATGGAATTTATATGCTTCTCGGGTTAGGGGGAAACATAGGTGTTTCTGCAGGTGAGGACGGAATCTTATTGGTTGACACCCAATTTGCCCAGATTATGGAGAAGATCAAATCAGCGATTGCTGAAATCAACGAAGGTCCGATTCGGATCGTGCTTAACACCCACTGGCATTATGACCATGCTTATGGGAACGAACCGCTCGGGAAATCGGGGGCTTTGATAATAGCGCACGAGAATTCGAGGATGCGTATGACAAGTGAGCAGAACTACCCCGATTTTAATATGACTATGCCCCCGTTTCCTAAAGAAGCTCTCCCTGTAGTGACCGTCAAGGATTCTTTGACCTTGCACTTTAACGGTGATGAAGTCCAGGTGATTCATATTGAAAATGCACATTCGGATGCGGACATTGTCATTTACTTCCGTAAGGCAAACGTTATACACACTGGGGATATATATTTTACACACTTATATCCTTATATCGATGTTTCTCATGGAGGCTCCATCGACGGCATTATTGCGGCTTCAGAGAGGATAATCGGCATGACCGATGAAAATACAAAAATAATTCCAGGCCATGGACCTTTATCAAACCGTGAGGAACTAACGAACTATCGAGACATTTTGGTCACGGTGAGAGACCGGATCAAGAGTCAGATCAAAGAAGGAAAAACGCTTGAAGAAATTCTTGCTTCTAAACCCACCGCAGATTTTGATAAGGAGCAGGCAAAAGCAATTCCTCCTGAGATGTTTGTGAAAATCGTCTACAATGATTTAGCTAAGAAATAGCGGTGAGGATGTTAGCTGGGATCTTCAGGCGAAGTGGGAATCCCTCACTGTTAGGTAGCACACAGGCTTTGGCTTGACAAGCAAGAGAACGGAAAGAAAATTTCTGGATAAATGAGAAGTCAAAACATTTCTTGAGATTCGATCCCCTTTTTATCCATCAGATAAAATGAAACAGCAAGGATTGTTTAACTCAAACATACAAGGCTTAATTAAGACTGCAGAGAAAGTTTCCAGCTAATGAGAGTGCTTTTTAAACCACTCAATGACTCTATTCATTAAGTCCCTTTGATGAATGTATTCTCTTATGCCGTGATACTCTCTCGGATAAATGACCAACTTCGCTTCAGCCTCAAAATGTTTTAAGGCAGAGTAGAATTGATAGGCCTGGGTAACAGGCACCCGCAAATCTTTCTCCCCATGAACGATAAGTACAGGAGTCTTTACCTGGGAAGCGTAGGAGAGCGGGGAATTCTTCCGATAAATCTCAGGATTTTCGTAAGGAGAGCTGTTGAAATAACCAATGAGAAAAGACGGCTCGTCTGTGAGTGCGTATTCTGTCAACAAATCAGAAACCCCGGCAGAGACATAAGCCGCCCTGAATCTGTTTGTCTGGGTGATGATCCAAGAGGTCAAATATCCTCCGTAACTTGCACCTCCAACATACAACCTGTCTTTTTCCACCCATCCTTTTTTGATTAAAAAATCAACTCCGCTCATCACATCGCTCATGGGACCTTCACCCCAGTTCTCGACATTGGCCATCATCCATTTCATACCATACCCCGAGCTTCCTCTGAAATTGGGAAGGAACACCATATATCCTTGAGAAGCAAGCAGTTGCGCCCAATTATTCACATGGATACCTATGCTCCAGTTATAAGCGGGGCCACCATGAAGCCAGACAACCAGAGGGTAGCGCCTGGCGGAGGCAAAATTCACAGGCTTAACCACAATTCCCTCGACTTGGAATCCGTCATGGGGATTTATCCAGCCAATGGCCTCTACCTGACCCAATTTCACTTCTTTTAAATAATCGTTAAAATGCGTCAGTTGCCTTTTGTCTTGACCATCGATCCGTGAAAACCAGATTTCCTTGGGGCAATCTGGCAGTTCGCTAAGAAAAGCCACAAGCTTTCCGTCAGAACTGATTGACCAGAAATTACCCCAGTAAGGAATGATTGAATGATTCATCTGAAAGTGAAACCGTATTTGCTCTTTGAGGCCAACGGAAATCAAGTGGTGGACAGGTCCTTTCGCCAGGCCGGCAAGAAGCTTGTTCTGTTTCGGATGCCAGATGACATCCCAGACATTACCATCGTAATCTTGGAGGAGATCAACAGGCTCTCCACCTCCAGAAGAAAGGATCTTTATGATTCCTCTTTCTTTAAACCTTCCTACAGGGCCCATGTAAGATATCCATCTTCCGTCAGGAGAGAAGGATGGGGAGGTCTGCGCATTGGTTTTTCGTGAGAGAATTTTTTCTTTCCCGCTCTGGACATCAATAACACTTAAATGGCTCTGGTATTCGTTGCCTTCAGCAGTCGGGATGGGAGAGGCGAGGATAACAATCTTTTTCGCGTCTGGAGACCAGTTAAAGTGCCAGACAGTCATGTCTTGATGTGTGAGGAGACGAGTAGTACGACTTCCGATATCCAGAATCCAAAGACGAGTGTGCTTCTGATTTTGATCAACAACATGAGCATCATTCCCTTCTTTCCGGCGCCTGACCTCTTCTTCAGTGAACGGATCGGTCATGAGAAAGGCAATTTTTCTTTTTTCCGGTGACCATTTCAGATCTCTGATGTTTTCCTTCTCCGCTGTTCCTTTCTCTATTTTTTTGTCTCGCATAGAATAGAAATAAATCTGAGAATTTTTTTCCCCGTTACGCCTGGAAAGAAAAGCCAATATGCTCTCATCTGGAGACCAGCACGGAGAAAAATCAGATCCAGGATTTTTTGTGATTTGCATTAAAATTGTGCCATCATTCGAGACAAGCCAGATTTCAGAATTTGTTTTCCGGTCTTTTTCAAATTGTGTCAACACAAAAGCCACCCATTTTCCGGATGGTGATACTTGAGGATCAGAAAGCCTCTTGATTCGTAGATAAGCCTCTGGAGAAAAGAGCCTCTTCTCTTGACTATTAGCAGCAGATACAAGAAGACAAATAAAGAAGAGGAGGATAGAAAAAACAAAAACATCCGCTCTTTGTATCTTTTTCATCATCAAGACCTCCTTTTTTCTTTTCAGAAACATGATTTCAGATACATTCTAAAACATTGCTCTGGAGAGAGTCAAAAAAGAGTGGAACAAGTTGTATTGCAGCTCTAAAAACAGGACGCAATTTTATAGGTTATGACATTAATCAAAAGTATATAGATACGGCTCTTATAGACAACGAAAATATTACCCCTTTTATTTTAGATGCTTTTTAAACCAGTCCAAGGCAAGCCTGATCGCCTCCAGACGGCCTTTCCCGAAAATTTCAAAGTGAGTCAGGTCTTCCATCACTTTGTATCTGGTTTTATTCCTTTCCTATCCTGCTGTTTTCCTCAAGTTCGTCTGCAACATGATCCAATCCGAGGGATTCCAGGGTGCTTCTCTTTGGATATCCCGAACTCACATCCCAGCCCTGGAGACGGTAGAATAGTGTTTTAAATTCATCGAATTTGTTTCTGTCCAGCTTTCTCCGGGAATAGCCGTAGTAATCCCATTTCCCATTCTCTTTACCCGGCATATATGCATTGCGGACATCAAGAGGGAAAAGCGGTATCTTTTCATATACGTTATCAACGAAGTGAACCATATCCCGGTGACGACCCTGAAGGGTCCAGATGGCATGGTCGAGATTCCAGATCTTGCGTCCCAGCTCTATTCCGTCCTGAAAGGAAAAGTCCTTTCCCGTTACCGCTTTTACATATTTTGGTTCAGCAATACCGGTTGAGCCGTTTTTATCAGGCCTGTGAATATTCACGAAATCGGGCCAACGGCTATCGCAGAAAAGCATGGATTGTTTCCAGAACCGGGTATAATAACGCTGCCAGGAGACCAATTTGGCCATGTGCTCGGAATAGATGTTATTCTCACTGAAATCGAGCATATCCAGGTTGCCTTGAAAGGGAACCATTTTGTCGGTTACGATTTTCACGACTTCATAGGCACTCATTCTGGGTTCTCTACCCTCGCTTTTGGCTTCGGAAGCCTCCCATTTAATCCAGTCAAAATCGTGCTCATTGATGTCCCTGTCGCCCAGCAGCGTGCCGTAGCCCCAATAAACCTGAGCTCTTGGCTCCTTGTGCACTGGTATGCCCCAATAGGGAAACGCAAGTATGCCGCTTGCCAGATCCTCTTTTATTCTGCCCCATTTTTCGGCCGCCCTGACAAATCCTTCAGAAATATCCCTGCCGAACTGGCTTTCATTGCCGTTGCCATCGTTACCGTAAGCGAGCATCTTCACGAATTGCTCAACAAACTCCCTGCTTCCATACTTGCTGAAATCGAGAGGGCAATCAGGGATTTCAGCTGTTTTCAACCGGCCAGTCATTTGAAGAATACGGATATACACAAGACCGAAAATCATTTCCGCAGCATTGAGACCGTATCGATTGATCAGATCAGTGGCTGATCGCTGGATATCAAGGCTTTGGGCATCCCCATAAAAAGAGGTAGCCATGCATGACGCTTCATTACCTGAGGCGTCTTTGTATCTGGCCCGGCAGCCAGAATGGCATCCCAGGCAGGCCTGGGGTCTTTGACTAATCTTCGGGCGGCCTTTCTCCCACAGTATGATAGGCGCAGGCGGGCTTTGAAATTGAAATGAGCCCCAGGTCTCCCTCAAATGAGCAAGGTCGAAGGCGAAATTTTCCTTCTGCCATAGTCGAGTTGCCATGAGCATCTTCGGGTTGTTGATTCCCACCTGCCCGGTTCCGATCACACTGATCGCCTTTAGGTTTTTTGATCCAAAGACAGCCCCAAAACCACCCTGTCCCGCAGCATTACCGGCATCGTGTATCAGGCAGGCTAACCGGCTCAGGTTTTCTCCGGCCGGCCCGATGGTAACCACCGCCGGACGCTGGGTTGTCTTGCCGCCTTCTTTACCGGAAGGACTGTTCCAGTCGCCATATTTCCTGCCTGAGAGCACATACTTCCAGATGGTTTTCTGGCAATCCCATGTTTCCTTACCCCAAAGAGACAATGGAGCACAGTCCCTTATTCGAACATGGCCATCCCTGATGTCAATCCAGACCGGTTTGTCTGCTTTCCCCT
>Ga0209636_10000299_pt1 | contig 45381 bp, 40 predicted proteins | sample DeeMarSWOR152_54_FD_187464 | JGI IMG/M metagenome (GOLD analysis project Ga0209636, IMG submission 187464) | Marine sediment microbial communities from White Oak River estuary, North Carolina - WOR-1-52-54 (SPAdes) (version 2) | ecosystem: Environmental > Aquatic > Marine > Intertidal zone >...
TGGAATCTCCCCGATACATATCCAATAAACTCCGTAAGGCCTCCCAGTGTCCTGGCAGCGTGCCACTGCGGAGCTCCTGATCCTTCGTCCTCACCGTTACGTGCCAGCGGGACCGGTGAAGGCCTACCCCCACAAAAACCGTTCCTCGTGTACTCGTTCTGTATCCTCCCATAGGGGCCTCGTGACTTGAGGGTTTTTTGTTGCTGATTTGGTTATACCCCTGCCGCCAGTGAGGCTCAATTGTGTATCATAGTTTTGTTTGAAATATTCGTTGTCGTAGTGACTGAGATTCGATCATACAAATTCTCTATTTTTGAGCGGAGAGGCTTTAAAACAATATTTCAACTACCCCACGTAACCGTTACACTTTTAGGACTCCAGTATGTGGCAAGAAAACTTAAACTTGAGCGAACTGCCAGATGCCACAACATATCATCGGAGTTACTCTACTTCTACCGACCTTTTGACCTTGATCATTTTGCTTCAAACCTTTAAGCTCCCTCAGAGAGGGGCTCCAACTCGAGGGACGCCTCAAAATATATCCCATTTAAGGCCAAGCAGTTGTATATATTTAAAAAACAGCTGAAGAGATGTCACGGCCTGTCTTCCAAATCTTTAGCAAGATTGACGAGCGAACGATCGAGTTCAAGCTGAGCGAGGAACGGAGGTTTCACAACTGGGAAGAGTATAGAAAGATGCAAAGCTCCATCTCTCACATGGAGATATGGAGATGAGATGTTATTTCTAGCGGAGGACATCCTAGGTAAGGCAAATGCGCAGAGACCTTAGCATTGAGTTCATGTCCGAGGTCCTTATAGGCATATACGTAGTTGCTGTCGTGGTGCTTTACTGGCGCAGCCCCCTATGGGCAGGCCTCCTGCTCGGTGGATTGATAGTGGTTTATTATCTTGCCGCTGTCTCCTTTATCATGAGGACTATTGCAGTGGTCTACACCGCGTTCATGATTCCTGCCGTGATCTTCTGGCACGGGAGGAGGCATATACTTGTCTTTTTTGTTGGTGCGGCGCTCGGTACACTCGGGGAGTACATCTGCATTAAGCTTGGGTTCTGGCACTATCATTATCCCTTTTTCAGATCCCTTGGGGTACCCGTATCCCTGCCCTTAGCCTGGGGCCTCAGCTCGGTTATTGCCGGCAGGATCGCTGGGATCTGGGAAAAGGCGGAAGAAGCTGGACTGTCGAGTTGAGTGTAAGAAAAGACCGCCTTCAATGTCAAAGGCTTTACTTGCTACGCTGGGCTGCTGGATAAGATCAAAGAAGAAGTCAAGCAGCTACTCCCGCATGACAGGATGAAGGAGGCCACAGAGAAAGCCTTGAACACCACGAGAAAAGAAGCAGTTTCAGATTGCTATAAAACGTCAACTAGGTTTCAGTATTTATAAACAGCTTCCCTTTGGACGTTGATATATTGCCAGTAGCGCGGTGGTGCAAACCCATGCATTAAGAAGAACTGGTAGTATTTAGTATATCTGCTTGATCCCCAATGAAAGGAGGGAAAGGTATGAGAGCGGAATATAAAAGGTTAATTGAAATGGTTAAGAAAGGCGTAGCTGATAAGGAAATAATGAGCGAGCTAGGCGTCAAGACAAAGACTTCCTTGAAGAGGATCTACTATGAGGCATTGGTTGAGGCTGGAAAGGTCAAGGATATTTTAACAGAGAGGGAGGCAAAGAGAGCAACGACTAAGAAGAGACCCGTGAGAATTACCAAGAGGGGAACAATTCTTCTGGGCAAGGCACTGGTGGTAGATGGCTTTGGTTTTAAGGAAGGAGATAGGTTTACGGTGTCAAAAAGGAAGGACGCCATCATCCTCAGAAAAGAGAAGGAGGGAGCTCTTTTCGAGCCCTCCGAATAGCTTATCCAGACAACGAGAGGTGTGGGGGAACCTCTTGTTTATTGGCGTTTCAAATGGGCAACAGTCATGATTGAATCTATGGTGTTATTCATCTTGAATTTCCGGTTGGGGCAGTTGAAATTCGATCATACAAACCTCCTATGGGGGGTTTATTGGCGGAAAGATTCCAATTACCAGCCTCGCTCTCTTCGTCAACATACGTCACTTTCACTTCCCCCCTTCTCCCATTCCCTCCAGCAGAAGCATGGAGGATTTCCATAGAAAGTGGCATTTTTTTTCTCATAAATAGGCATCTTCTTGCCATTTTTGTGATGGACTTTCTAAGAAGGTTAACCTAACTATTTGAATTCTAAAGCAATCTTTCAACTGGTTCATTTTGCATGATTTTTGCTGGCTTTTAGATATAGATGAAACTGCGAGGACGGATCATCACGGGGGAGGGTTTTTACGCATAAAGAGCTAGATGAACTTGCCACCTGAAGTGTGACAAAACTGCGCCTTCTACAGATAGAATGGACGGGGTGTGCAAATTGTCGCACAGCATTCTCGAGTAAGCCATTAAAGACCCCCGATGGGATGTGACGGCTCAGGGATGGTTCTGCTGTAGAGACCAAGGGACCCGCTCCTTTCTCTGGATGCGCACGGTATTGACCTTAGTCCGGAATTTATATGTGAAGGCCTCGAGCCAAGACCTATGATGACGAGGTTACAGCAGAGAGGCCCTCTAAGACCGCAATGCGGTTAAATAAATGTCTTTTTCTGCGCGGAGATTTATGATTAACATTACTGAACGCCTGTAGAGGAGAACGGTGAGGCCCTGTTTGTTGGAGGAAAAATAAAACAATGCAATGCACCCAGAGAAGGGGATATAGGTGATTCTAGGCGCAAAGAGGGGCATTTGTTATGTTTGTGTCTCGTCTTAGCGAAGTAGGTCAAATTATAGATTTTAGCAGGCGTGCGTCTGCGTTCCGTTACATTGTTTACGGTCGTCGGTTAAACGGATCATGTGAGTTAGTAACATATTTAGGCGATAAGAGCTTCTATTTATGAAAGAACTTCAGCTTTCACGGCTGGTAGATATGGAAAGCCCTCAGAGCGTGCTCGATGAGGTGAGGGTAATCGTGCTGGTGATGTTCCCGGAATTTGACTTTGACAGTATAGAGCACGTATTCAGGGATGTGGTGCGCCTCTTCCGCGGCGAGTATCAGGGGTACCGCAGATGTACGACCGAATACCATGACCTGAAGCATACCACCGATGCCTTTCTGGCCATGGCACGGCTGATGCACGGGGTAGTGATAGGGGGAAGGAATCTCTCCAGCGAACAGGTAAATGTGGGGTTAGTGTGCGCACTGATGCACGATACGGGATATATCCAGGCCCTTGAGGACGATGTTGGAACCGGCGCGAAGTACACCCGTATAGATACCAGGCGGAGCATTGGGTTCATGGATAAGTATATTGCGGGGAGCGGATTGCCAAGGGAGCACTTCGAGGACTACCCCGACATCCTGAGGTGCACTGGCCTCGATACAAGGGTGAGCGAGATGCGCTTCAGGTCCCAGGAGACTGAGCTGTTAGGTAAGATGCTGGGGACCGCTGATCTCCTGGGCCAAATGGCAGACAGGACCTATCTTGAGAAACTGCTCTTTCTGTTTTACGAATTCAGGGAGGGGGGGATCAGGGGATATGATACCGAAGTAGACCTCCTGAAGAAGACCATGGACTTCTACGCTATGACGCAGAGGAGGTTCGCCAGTGAACTGGACGGCCTCAATGAATATGTGCGCTGCCACTTTAAGGTGTATTGGAATCTGGACAGGGACTTATACACGGAGGCCATCGAGAACCAGATGAACTACCTCACCTTCATACTGGAGAATCATGAGAAGGACTATCGTGATCACCTGAGGCGCGGCGGCATTGTGATTAAGCTGAAGGAGGCAGAGGCCAGAGTTGAAAGCGAAATTAGGACGATCGAACCGGTAACAGAGTTAGATGCTCAGGTTTGGTTTGAAAAAGGCATCTTGTTATCAAAAAGTCAGCACTACGAGAGAGCGATAGAGGCTTTCACCAAGGCCCTTGAGATGAACCCTCACTTCGCTAAGGCGTATTACGGCCGAGGTTACGCCTGGGCAGGGAAAGGCGACCATGACAGGGCCATCGCCGATTGCACCAAGGCCCTTGAAATAGATCCTCACTTCGCTAAGGCCTACTCCGTCCGAGGCCTCTCCTATGCTAATAAACACCTCTATGACAGGGCCATCGCCGATTTCACCAAGGCCCTTGAAATAGATCCTCGCTTCGCTAAGGCGTATTACGGCCGAGGTTACGCCTGGGCAGGGAAAGGCGACCATGACAGGGCCATCGCCGATTGCACCAAGGCCCTTGAAATGAACCCTCGCTTCGCTAAGGCGTATTACGGCCGAGGTTACGCCTGGGCAGGGAAAGGCGACCTTTGGCAAGCCCTGGCCGACTTAAAAAAAGCGCTCAGGTTAATGCCGAACGACAAACGGCTTCAAGCCTCAGTAGGCAAATTGGTAGCCGAAATTAGGGGCAAGCGAGCTGGAAAAAAGTAATTGGCGGGCATCTGATCATATCAATAATAGAATAGCTGAGATTTGTCGATCGGGCTCTTGCTTTTCCACTTTACTATAAATTATCGCCCTCTCCTGAAAAGTGCGACACCCTCGTACTCACTTCCTAGGTGTTTTTTGATACTGTCGATAACCTGTATTACGTCATGATGCCACTTGATCGCCCCATAAACAACCTCACTTGGAACAGCTTCCGCACCAGTGCCACAATCCCAATCCGCGTAAGCCGCCTCTTCAACCCCACGGGTATCGGCGTTCCACCCCACAAACGCTCGGTCTCCAACCGATCCACAAAGCCTCGTCCCACTCCTATCCGAAGCCCTCACCACGCTCCAGAGCTTTCTCTCCCCACTGTCATACCGCATGAGCATGGTAAGAAGCTTGCCTATTTCGAGCTTATCCGTCTTGGCTCGCCTCGCCCTCCGATTGACCTCGATGCTTGATGAATCCACCACCAGGTTCCTCACCCCTCGATGAGCCAAATAGCGGTGCAACCAAAAACCATCGCGGCCAGCCTCATAACAGCTCAATACTCGGGCTTCCTCAGATAAACCAAAACGTTTTTTCGCCAAATCAACCTCTGCCTATCGTATGCATCGGCCGGGTCAACACCACATCGGTGACGCAAGCCGTTAGGCACCATCAAGAAAATAGTCTAGAAAAGGACTTCGAATTTCATCCTTCTTTTCTTTAAGTCATATACAAGCCTTTTTCTCGCCAGTTCTTTCAGACAACTTCTTGTCAGCCCATACCTTGCTTCCAGCGGCTGATAGGGGTCGCAGACTGAGGAGATCCAAACCGTTCCTTCTTTGGCTTTATCCAACTGCTTTTTCAGAACCTCAGGGGCATTGATTTTGACGTCGATGAATTGCCCCAGGCCTCGCTATGGCCAGAATACCGTCTCATAAACAAGCGGGCGTAGCAGTATCTGCAATTGATCTGGCAGCCAGTGTAAGGATTCAGACAGTAGTCGAAGATTTTAGATTTATTGAGATTGAATCATCATGCTGAGACAGCACACTCCGCTATCAGAGCTAATTTTCTTGCCACTGTTTAACGAAATTGAATTGAGAGTTTCTCTCACGTATGGCAGGAAGCCTTGAACGGAGGACTGTAGGCGCGGTTTACCATCTCTTGGGGCAGCGATCTTAGCCCCAAAAAGGCCGAGGTTTTGCCTGTTGAATTATTACTCACTCCGGTTGAAGTAGCACCTTAATACCAGAGCCATCCCGTACGTTTTCAAATCCTTCCTTCCATTTGGATAGGGGTAGCTTATGGGTTATCAGAGGCTTAACATCCACTCTCTTGTCTCGCAACAACACAAGGCTCTTCTCCCAGGACGACCATACATACCCATACACCCCATACACTTGGAGTTCATTCATGACAATCTGGTCAAAATCCACTTGAAATGGCTTTGAGTAGATTCCCACTTGCACTACTGTGCCCTGTTTCCGCACCGTCTGCAAACACGTTGTCAAGGAAGAGGCTGCACCTGCGCATTCCACGGCAACATCAACACCATCACCATCTGTTTGATCCTTCACAATAGCCTCTACATTCTCCTTTTCAACGTTGACTGTCAGATCTGCACTCATATCCTTTCCGCATGCGAGGCGCCGCTCATCACTGTCCATACCACACAAGATTGTTCTCGCCCCTTCCGCTTTCGCCACTGCCATACAGAGCAAACCAATCGGGCCAACCCCAGAAACGAGGACTCGATCGCCCGCATGGATTGAAAGACGCTCCGTCATAGCTCTCACGGCTACCGACAACGGCTCACAGAGAGCCGCTTCCTCCAACGACACCTCATCCGGAATTCGATGAATGTTCTCTTTGCCCACGGTGACATACTTAGCAAAGGCGCCGTTTATCATATATCCCATGGATATACGTTGTTTGCACATCAAGGCATTGCCGCTGCGACAGTGGTAACATGCACCACATGTGGATGCTGGATTGCCTGCTACGACGCGGTCCCCTTTCGTCAGTCCTGTGATATTTGACCCAATATCCGCTATTCGACCGCAAAACTCATGTCCCAGGATCACGGGTGTATTGCATTTCCATTCGCCTCTCATGATATGAAGGTCTGTACCGCAAATGCCGGCATAAGCTACTTCAATCAAGATACTATCCGGACCGACGACAGGCTCCTTCGCATCTAACAACTGAAGGTGCCCTGGGCCTTCCCGGGTTTTAATCAATGCTTTCATCCCTAATATCCCAGCATCTAAGGACTTACATTCATTGTCTTTTTTTGACTCTATAATACATATCCTCTTAGCTCAAGGAGCTTTTTTATGTAAGATCCTGGAGAAAGGGACAATCCGGTGCATCACATTCGTTTCTCCTGGGCGGCTATTCTGGGCCTGATTTTGAGAAAGACGGCAAGCACGATGGTAATCCTGAAAGGTTAACCCCATTGCTCATATAATACAGATAATGGCAAGCTATACGTAGCATATCCTGGTTTTTCCAGTTGCTGGCTTTAGGTGATCGGTATATGTTCGATAACGAGTTAGATGGGCGTCTTCGATGGGTATATTCAAGAGGTTAGATAAATTCTCTATAAGACAATCTCCTGCTATTACTGGTCTTATTGGAGTGATTATCGGTGCCCGGTCGGAGGTTCCGAAATACTACGTCAAAGAAAAGAAGCCAGGTAAGCAAAAAAACAGGGGCATTAGGTATTGGGGATCGCTTTTTCGAGTGGTATCAGTTTGACAGGGCCATCGGAGAATGGGAGAACGCTTTACAACTTGACAAAGCGAATATTGACACTCATTAAAAGAGCTTCAGCCGGATGCACGTAAAGGTGTTGAACTGCTGGTTGTAGAGACCCGTTTTTTGCTGGATAAGGCTTGTCTAAGTGGGAGCCTACGAATATATGAAGATTGTAACAGATATGGTGGTGTAAATGGGTTCCATTGATGATTAACCCTTTCTTTTTTGGAGGTGACCCATGAGAATCTTAACTACTAGGTTTAAACGAACTAGTCTACTGTTTCTGGTTCTCGCAGTTGGAGTGGCGGTGATGCTCATAGGGCCTTCGTATGCGGTCGAGAAGGTCGCCATCGCCCATCTGCAACAAAAGGACATGGAGACCAACGAAGTATACCCGGCTATGCTGCAATTCAAGAGGTTGGTTGAAGAGCGTATCGGCGGTGCCTTTGAGGTGGAAATCTTCCCCGGCGGGCAGCTAGGCAACGAGGTGGAAACCACCCAGGAAGTCCAGCAGGGATACACCATTCAAATGGTCATTGCTTCTTCTGGAGCCTTCTCAGCCTTTTACAAGAAATATCAGGCCATTGTGCAACCATTCCTGTTTCCGGACAAACTGACTGCTTGGGCCTTCTTCGATTCGGACTACATGGCCAACTTCATGAAAGGGTTACCCAAGATTGGCCTGCGCTACCTGGGCACTATGGATGACGGCGGCGGTTTCGTGGTCCTCACTAACAGCCTGCGTCCGGTCTATTCTATGGAGGACTTCAAGGGAATGCGCGTACGCACGGAGGAAAACCCCTCTCACATGGCAATCATGAACGCCATGGGTGCCTCGGCCACGCCGATGCCCTGGGGCGATGTGGCCACGGCCCTAGCCACCAAGACTGCCCACGCCCAGTTTAATGCACCAGCGGTTATCGCTGATAACCACCTATGGGACATCCAAAAGTACGTTTCCGAGACCCGGCACATCTACAACACCCTGCAATGGCTGGTCAGCGAAAGGTGGTATCAGCGGCAGAGCAAAAAGCACCAGGTAGAGATCTTGCGCGCCGTACGGGAAGCCATCCACTATTCTCGCTCGCTGGCTGCGCACCTGAGCTTGAAAGCCGTTATCGCTTCCAAGAAACACGGAATGGTCTGGAATTCCATTACCCCGGAAAACATTGAGAAGATGCGTAAAGCCTCCCAGGCAGGGTACCGCAGGTGGGTTGTGGAGGATTATGGTTTATCAGCGGATCTGCTGGATTCCGTCAGCAATGAGGTGACCCGCATCTATGCGGCGAACGGCAAAGAACTCGTAAGGAAATACGGCCAATAATCCTTCTTACGCCCGGGAGAGGGGAGGGATTTATCCATCCTCCACCGATTCCAAACACGCCACAACAGGAGGAATCATGCTGAAAAGGGATGGCATGCCAGCGAGGCTCCGGACACGTATTCAACTTGTCAGCGACAGGCTGGATCAGATCTCCAAGGTGATTTGTGTCGTGTTGATTCTATTTATGGCCCTTGAAGTAATCATGGCGGTGTTTTTCCGCTACGCCCTGTTCGCACCCTTACGCTGGGGGGAAGAACTGGCCCGGTTGATGATGATCTGGATCGGGATGCTAGGAATCGCAATCGCACTCAAGGACGGGGACCACATCGGCATTGAAACCCTGGTGAGCCGTTTAAACAGGCGTCAACGAGCCTGGTGTAACCTTGTCTCTCATCTGCTCGTAGGCGTTTTTCTGGTCATCCTTTTTTATTTTGGGCTTCTTCAGGCCATCAGGGCATGGAATATCATCTTGCCGGCCTTGCTGATCCCGTGGACCTGGCCTATGTTGGCCGTTCCTTGCGCCACGGTTGTGCAACTCGTTCATCTTGTCCCGATGGTACTGGATGAAATCGATGTGATTCTGGGATCGGAGCAAGAGCAGTGAAAAATAATCCTCCTGCCGGTCTATTATTCCGTGGAATGCGATTATCTTAGCTTATCGGTCGTGAATACCTTCTTGAAAGAGCCTCACGAGGACACATGGAAATCGCTATTTTAGTGTTTTCCCTTTTCATCCTGGTGATCGGGATGCCGATCGGTTACCTGCTGGGGGTTGTTTCTCTCGGTGGATTGGTGGAGATGGGTGGCTGGCCCTTCCTGCGCATTATCGCCTCTCGATTTTTTTCCGGCACAGAAAATTTCATCCTAATCACTGTCCCCTTTTTTATTCTGGCAGCTGAGTTCATGAATCGCTCAGAAATGACCGAACGCCTGGTTAATTTCGTTAAGGTACTGGTAGGGCACTACCCAGGCGGGTTATCTCATGTGAACATAGGTGCGTCCATCTTATTTGCTGGTATGAGCGGTGCCGCAGTAACCGACACGGTCGCCATAGGGAACATTCTCATCCCCACCATGAAAAAGGACGGCTACACTCCCCAGTATTCGGCAGCAGTGACTGCCTCATCAGCCATTGTCGGGCCGATCATCCCACCATCGGTGACCATGATCGTCTACGGGTACATTACCCACATGTCGGTGGCCGCGCTGTTTTCCGCGGGGATCATACCCGGGTTCCTAATGGGGGGCCTGCTGCTGGTGGTGAGCACCGTCCTCGCTATCCGCTACAAATACCCTCGTCGGGAAGAACGAGCGGCCTTGAAGGAAATAATTTTGGCCTGGTGGAGTGCACTCCTGGCGCTGATGGTGCCGGTTATTATCCTCGGTTCCATCCTGGCTGGTATTGCAACAGTTACCGAATCCTCCGCGGTGGCAGTGGGCTATGCTTTCATCGTGGGTATGTTCCTCTTCCGCACACTGAAATTGAGCGATCTGGTTCCGGCCTGCATTTACACGGCTAAGCTGACCGGCGTCATCTTTCTTATCCTGGCCACGGCCCACACCTTCGGCTGGTACATCACCCGGCTAGGGATACCCGCATATGTGGCCCAGTTGATCTTCACCATCACGGACAACCCCATTCTCATACTGTTAATGATCAACATCTTCCTGCTCATCATCGGCATGTTCATGGACATCCTGCCCGCCGTGCTTATTCTGACGCCAGTTCTAGCCCCAGCCGCTAATCAAGCCGGGGTGGATCCGCTGCATTTCGCCCTGGTTATGTTGGTGAACCTGAACATCGGCATGATTACGCCACCATTCGGCATGACGCTCATCACCTCCGCCCGCATTGCTAACACATCCTACGATAGCGTCATCATTGCGGTATGGCCTTTCCTTGTGGCTGAGCTGGTGAGCCTGGGACTGATCACCTACATTCCCTGGCTGGTGCTTTCGGTACCAAGGGTGTTAGGGTTTGCGTAAGAACAATATGGGTATTCAGAAAATGCCTCAAGGCTGCTAATCCAGAGGTACTTTCTTCCTGCCTGAATCATCACGCCTCTCCATCTCCACGGAAGGACTTTAGGGGTGGAAGAAAGGTAGGAATCGGTATTTATAGGTATGAACAGGGAGGATTAACGGTTGGATGACTATAGCCCACGAAGGAAAAGCCGAAATATCTCGTCAGTATTGCTTACTATTAGATTAACCAGAATAAAAAGGGATATAAGCATAAGAAGCATAACGGCCGGTTCGCTAACTAAGCAATTAGCAGGCAGGTATCTCCTTTGGCCTGTAATAAATAGCGCTACAACAAAAAAACCGCCGAAGTAACAAAAATCGAACCGGGGAGATGATTCGTTTAAGGTATTCTCCCGGAAATTCCAATGCCCTTGTATACCTTAATGCTTGACAGTACTGGGGCTGAATAATAAATATAAAGTGATGCGGTAATGCCTGGGTGGCGGAATTGGTAGACGCAAGGGACTTAAAATCCCTCGGTCCTCAGTGGCTGTACGGGTTCGATTCCCGTCCCAGGCACTGATATTATCAAGGGTTTTGGCCGTAAGGGCCCATCTTAAGAGTGGTGTTCCAGTGAAGAAACTCATCATGACTATCCCCTTTCTCATCACATGCCTCTTAGCACTCCCCACCCATCTACTAGCTGGAGAATTCAAGGTCACCAAGGTCTATGACGGAGACACCATAATGGCCGAAGGACATGATATCGTTATCTATGTCCTGTTAGCCGGGATTGATGCACCAGAAATCGCTACACGGAAAGGCCAGCCACAGCAGCCCTATGGACAAGAGGCAAAGCGATATTTGGAAGGGCTTATCCTGAACAAGGTTGTTGATATTAAAGGTTACGGCATTGGCCCTTATCCCTATAATCATCTCATTGGGGAGATCTATCTGCAGGATGAGAATATTAATGTGGGGATGATTGAGAAGGGTTTGGCCGAGGTATGGCTAGAAAGGCCACCGGAGGGACTCAATATTGCCCCATACCTTGAAGCTGAAAGGGAGGCAAAGGCTGCCCGGCGGGGGATGTGGTTACTGGGGCAAGACTATATGAGCCCACGGGATTGGCGCAAAATCCACGCAAGGAAATAGTCAGGTCGTCCTGCGACCCCTTCTTCCTCCCCCTTTAGATCTCGCTTTGGGGGGCTCGATATGCCTTTTCTTAAGCCACTCCAAGGCCTCATGATGTAAATCTTTCAGGGCGGAGCGAATGAGTATTGCCTTATACAGCTCCACCTCTGCCAATTGATCACTGAGGCCCAGACAATGCGATAATCTACCCGCTTGCATTGGATGTGCCGCCACATGGGCCTTGAAGGCCTTGACATCCTTTTGGCGGAGAATGCTGTTTAGCTTTCGGTGAAAACTGGCGTAGCCCTGTTCTATCTCAAGCTCGTCCATACTTTACTAATTCATATCATTTTCGAGCTCTCCAGCAAAGGCCTTTCACTTCAGCTATGGAATTCGATCAAGAGAATGTGAGAGGATGGAACAAAGGGGCTTGCGCGGTAAACGAAAAATGAGACAGGACATTAGGATCTGATCCTAGAATTTGAACGGGTATGGGTTGAACTTTTCCCTTGACGACTTAGATTCTCCCTTATTCATAAACATGGCATCAAATTATCCCTTGCCATGTTGCCCTATTAGTTGTATTAGACATGACTTTCACGGAGTTGATGAGCTCATAAGAGGAGCTTGTGATGCTCGATGATATTCAAAATCTAAGAAATATCGGTATCAGTGCACATATCGATTCAGGCAAGACAACCCTGACGGAGAGGATACTCTACTATACGGAGAGGATATTCGCTATCCATGAGGTAAAGGGAAAGGACGGGGTTGGCGCCACCATGGATTCCATGGAGCTGGAAAGGGAAAGGGGCATTACCATATCCTCTGCTGCCACCTACTGTGAGTGGAAGGGTCATAAGATCAATATTATCGACACACCTGGGCATGTGGACTTCACCATTGAGGTCGAGCGTGCTCTGAGAGTGCTTGATAGTTCCATACTGGTAATATGCGCGGTAGGAGGTGTACAATCCCAGACTATTACGGTGGACCGTCAGATGAACCGGTATAAGGTGCCCAGGATAGCCTTTATCAATAAATGCGATCGAGCTGGCGCTGATCCATACCGGGCTGTACGCCAACTTCGGCAGAAGTTGCAGCATAACACTATCCTCATGCAGTTACCCATTGGACTAGAGGGAGATTTTTCAGGCGTGATAGACCTTGTTTCCATGAAGGCCGTTTATTTTGAAGGGCCATTTGGAGAAGACCTGAAAGAGGGCGAGATTCCACCTTGGCTCCTTGATGAGGCCCTCGCCAAAAGGGAGGAGATGCTGGATGCCGCTTCCATGTTCTCAGATGAGTTGATGGAGGCCATCTTAGATGGTAGTGTCAGGGAGGAGCTGATCCACCAGGCGGTAAGGAGAGGGACAATCTCGAGAGGGCTCACTCCTGTGTTTATCGGATCAGCGTATAAGAACATCGGGGTGCAGCCTGTGCTCGATGCTGTGACCAACTACCTGCCATCGCCTGCGGAGGTGAAAAATAGCGCGCTGGATATTGATCAGGGAGAGAAAGAGGTCTTGCTTTCCTCGGATCCCCGTGACCCACTCGTAGCGCTGGCCTTCAAATTAGAGATAACCCCCTACGGGCAACTTACCTATCTCAGGATCTATCAGGGCTCCATTTCAAAGGGGGATTATCTGGTAAATACCAGGGACAGGAAGAGGATCAAGGTGGGAAGGCTGATCAGGATGCATGCCGACGAAATCGAGGATATCTCAAGGGCTGAGGCAGGCGATATTGTGGCCCTCTTCGGGGTCAATTGCGTTTCGGGGGATACTTTCACTGATGGCCGCTTGAACTACACCATGATCTCCATCTTCGTTCCGGAGCCCGTAATCTCCCTGAGCATCTCGTCAAACGACAATAAATCCGAGGTCAATATGGCCAAGGCCCTTAACAGGTTCACCAGGGAGGATCCCACATTTCGATCCAGGGTTGATGAGGAATCCGGCCAGACCATTATCTCAGGGATGGGGGAGCTGCACCTTGAGATATATGTGGAAAGAATGAAGAGGGAGTTCGGGGCGGAGGTGAGTACGGGGGTTCCCCAGGTGGCCTATCGGGAGACAATTTCACAGCGGGCAGAGTTTAATTATACCCATAAGAAGCAGACAGGCGGGGCAGGTCAGTATGGGCAAGTCGCAGGATTCATTGAGCCCTTAGAGGACGGTAATTATGAATTCATTAACGAGGTGAGAGGAGGCGTCATCCCCTCGGAGTTCATACCTGCTGTTGACAAGGGCTTCCAGTCCTGTCTAAGGAGAGGCCTTTTGATAGGATTTCCAGTTCGAGGGATGAGGGTTACGGTGAATGACGGGCAATATCACGCGGTTGATTCATCCGAGAGGGCGTTTGTCCAGGCCGCTATCGGTGCCTTTAAACAGGCCTATTTGAAGGCCAAGCCCGCGATACTGGAGCCAATTATGAGGGTAACGGTAGAATGCCCCTCTGAGTTTCAGGGGAATGTCATGTCCTCTATCAATCAGCGCAGGGGCTTAATCATGAGCGCAGCGGAGGATGGGGTCTTTACGACGGTCGAGGCCGAGGTTCCCCTGGAGGAGATGTTCGGGTATGCTACTACCTTGAGATCGCTGACTCAGGGAAAGGGGGAGTTTACGATGGAGTTTTCCCGATATGCAAGGGTACCTGAATCCTTAGAGGAGGATCTCAAAGTACGGTATAAGGAAAGGCAGAAAAGGGGAGAGGTATGAAGGATTTCTCAGAGGTCAGCCCTTTAAGGATTCTTGAGAGCTCCGCCTATAAAGGATTGGGCAAGGGTAATCTGGGGGTCCTCATAGCCCGGGCTGGTGGTGGCAAGACCTCGTGCCTCATCCACATTGCATTTGATGAGCTGTTTCGGGGGGAAAACGTCGTGCACGTTTCCCTCAAGGATGCGCCGGAAAAAGTAGCCTCCTATTACAGTGTGATCTTCTCAGATCTTGTTAAGGTCCTGGATATAGAGAACGAATCTGAGGTGAGGGCCCGCCTCGATAAGAGAAGGATTATCCTGGCCTATTTGAGGCAGAGTTTTGACCTCACAAGGCTCAGGGAGAGCCTTACCAATCTAGTAAGAGAGGCCGATTTCATACCGGGGACCCTCATTGTCGATGGCATTGATTTCGGGGAGACCGGGAGGGATGTCTTTGAGGGATTTAAGGAGATAGCTAAGGAATTTGACCTGGAGGCATGGTTTTCAGCCCTCTCACACCGACATATTGCCGAGGTAAATGAGAGGGGGATCCCCTTTCCGTGTAACAAGGTGGATGACCTTTTCAGCCTCATTTTCCAGTTGTATGCAACTCAATCAGGGATCTTCTTTAGGTTCCTGAAGGACCATGACAGTGAGCTGATACCTGATGCGGTGGTAAGGCTTGATCCAAACAATTTCCTGGTCGTGGAGTAGTCAAGCTGGCTTTTTCCTTGCGTCTACGAGAGGTAGCTTACCTGGGAAGTAAAGAGGGAAATCAATCCCAAGGAGGGACCAAAATGAAGGTTGTCATGATTGGGGGAGGGGGCGCGTCCATCGTGTGCGCAAATACCCTCAGGGTCCTGGGGAACCCAGCACAGATCGATATTTACACAAGGAGGGACAGGACTGCATACACTCCATGTGAGCAGCCCTTTTTTCTCAGGGATGCCTTATCCCTTGACGATATGTTTTATGTTACACCCACGTGGTTTGAGAAGAAGGGGATAGGGCTCCATTCAGGAAAAGATGTAGAATCCATTGATAGGCAAAGGAAGGTTATAACGGTGGAGGGTGTGGAGATACCCTATGATATTGCGGTGGTCAACACTGGGGCCACTAATAAGATGCCGGATATCCCAGGGCTTGAAGGAGAGAGGGTACACTATCTTACCACGGAACTACGGCATGCGCATAGGATACAGTCGGTTATGCCCAAAGGGAAGCGGGCTGTTATCCTCGGTGGTGGGGTAATAGGGCTTGAAATGGCCGAGACACTGATAAGGAAAGGGTATTCATCCGTCTCCGTTGTAGAATGCCTCGGTAGCCTCCTTCCCCGGCAGCTCGATCCTGATATGGGTGAAAAGCTGAATCCTATTGTCAAGGGTGAGGGGGTCTCGCTCTACTTGTCCACCTCTGTTATGAGGGCGGAGTCGGGCAAAGACGCCATTAAGCTCTTTCTCTCAAATGGGGAAACAGTTAAAGCGGACTGGGTTTTTGTGGCCACAGGGATTGTTCCGAATGTGGAGCTGGCTCGGAAGGCTGGCTTGAAGATCGGTACAACCGGCGGAATTGAGGTGAATCAGTACCTTCAAACAAGTGACCCGTCTATCTATGCAGCAGGAGATTGCATTGAGGGATGGTATATGGTAAATGGGAGGAAGATCATCACTGCCTTGGCAACTCACTCGAATAGGAACGGTAGGGTGATAGGGCGGAATATCCACTTCGGAAATATCGTGCCCTTCTGGGGATCGTTGAATACCTTCGGGGCGGAGATCTTCGGAGCCACTATTGTATCCGTGGGGATAACGGAGAGTGCGGCCAGAAATGAGGGAGGGGAGGTATTGTCGTTAGTTCGGAAGGGGACAACTCGAAAGAAGCCATTTGAGGGCGAGGATTTCTGGGTCAAGCTAATTGCTGATCCGGATAAGCAGACCTTGCTCGGGGCCCAAATGTTGGGCCCACGAGAGGTCAGCAGGATCGCTGAAAGGGTCATCCTGATGATAGGTGAGGAGATCCCCCTGGGAAAGCTCTCTCAATATGAGACTATCTACAGTCCTCCCCTGAGCAATCCCTATGACTTGATAACAAATGAGGTGGATGTGCTCATCACTGAACTGTTAAACAGGGGGCGATCTGTTCAATGGTGATTGCCGGAGTCAATAAAAGGAAGACAGGAGATGTCTAAGGTATGCGAGATATGCGGTAAGGGACCTGCCGTAGGCCATAATATAAGTCACGCCCACAATAAGACGAAAAGACGTTGGTATCCAAACCTGCAGACGGTGAGAGTTCACAGAAAAGGCCAGACAAAGAGAATGAAGGTCTGCACGCGGTGCTTGCGATCCGGCCTGGCCGGCTAAGTGGTTTGTCAGCCCATCAAATACGTTCTACCTTGAGGACCTCCTTCAGGCTTTTTATCTTTGAGATAATATCCCTTAATTGAGTGTAGTCAGAGACCTCAATAGTAAAGGTGGATATCCCCTTCTTATCAATCGTGGTCTGGACATCGGCGTCTACAATATTGATATCGTTTTGCGCAAATATGGAACTTATATCTGCGAGCATGCCCTTCTTTGAGATATTGGTAACCTTCAATCGTGCCAGATAGCTCATATCCTCGGAATGTTCCCATCCTACCTCAACTAGGCGATCTTGGTCAGCATCCCTAATATACCGGCAATCCCTTGCGTGAATGGTTACCCCTCTTCCCCTGGTAATAAAACCGATAACTGGTTCCCCCCCGAGTGGGTGACAGCACCTTGCAAAACGGATGAGCATGTCGCTCATCCCCTTCACCTTAATCCCAATGTCACCCTTTCTTCTCCTTATCCTGTGGACTATCTTCTGGACAAAGCCCTTTGACGTATCCTCTTTGGTCTCTAGGTGGGGAATAAGCTTGTTCAAGACCTGCTTTGCTGATATCTTGCCGTAGCCGATACCGGCAAGCAGATCATCCACGGTCTTGAGTGAGAATTTGTGGGCCACGTCTAAGAGCTGCTCGGTTTTGAATTGCCTGAATAGGTTAAGGTTGAATTTCTTCAGCTCTTTTTCCAAGATATCCCTTCCAATGGCTACGCTCTCTGTCCTCTCGTCTTTTTTTATCCATTGTCTAATCCTGGTTCTGGCCGTGGATGTCTTTACGAAGTTGAGCCAATCCTTGCTGGGTTTATGGTTTTTGGAGGTAATAATCTGGACTATATCTCCGCTCTTGAGCTTGTAGTTCAAGGGGACTATCCTTTCGTTTACCTTGGCACCCACACACTTATTTCCGACCTCCGAATGGATGCTATAGGCAAAATCAACCGGTGTTGCTCCCCTAGGGAGCGCCTTGACATCGCCCTTTGGCGTAAACACATACACCTCGCTGCTAAAGAGATCGAGCCTCACTGTTTCCAGAAATTCCCTTGGGTCGGTCAGGCTCTTTTGCCATTCTAACAGCTGTCTCATCCATGCGTATTGATCGGGCACCCCCTTGTCCGATTCATATCCCTCCTTGTACCTCCAATGAGCAGCTATGCCCTCTTCGGCGATCCTGTCCATTTCCCATGTTCTTATCTGTATCTCCATTCTCTCCCCGAGGGAGGTGATGACTGCGGTGTGCAAGGACTGATACATATTGGCCTTGGGCAGAGAGATATAATCCTTAAAACGGCCTGGCACCGGTTTCCACATGGAATGAATGATACCGAGGACCTCATAGCACTCCTTGACGGAACTCACTATTATCCTGAAGGCCAAGATATCATAGACTTGGTCTATATTCAGATCCTGACCCATCATCTTTTGATAGATACTGAAAAAATGCTTGTATCTCCCCTTTATCGTGGCATCTATGTTGGCCTCCTGCAATCTCTTGGACAAGATCTCCTTGATCTCCCTAATGAATTTTTCCCGTGCCTCTCGCCTCTGGGCAATCCCTTGCCTAATATCCTCATAGATCTTTGGCTCGAGATAGAAGAGCGAGAGATCCTCCAGAGTCGACTTAAGCCAGTAGATACCCATCCTTCCAGCAAGCGGTGCATAGATATCGAGCGTCTCCCTCGTGATCAGCTCCTGCTTTTCAGGCGGTTGAAAACCGAGGGTCTGCATATTGTGCAATCGATCTGCCAGCTTTACCAAAAGGACCCTGATATCAGTAGCCATGGCGAGGATCATCTTCCTTATGTTCTCCGCCTGCTGTTCCTCTTTGCTCAGGAACTTGATCTTACTGATTTTGGTCACGCCATCTACGATGGTTGCAACCTCCTTGCCGAAGAGATATTCAATGTCAGATAGCTCAGCTAAGGTATCCTCAACTGTATCGTGGAGGAGGCCAGCGGCGACGCTCACCTCGTCGGCCTTCATATTGGTGAGAATCCCAGCAACTTCCAGGGGGTGGGAAAGGTATGGTTCGCCGGATAGACGGACCTGTTCCCTGTGGACTTTGGCTGAATAGACATATGCCTTCTCGATGAGGCCTATATCCGCAGTGGGATGATAGGAAAGGATGTTCGACGTTATGTCATTTAAGCGAATCATAGAGGCCCTCGACAACCTCCCTTATAGCCTTGGGGGCCATGTCTACAGGTGCTAACCTAAGATCTGGAAGGGAGCGCAGCTTGATCTCAATAGAGTTGCTCTCAAGCGTTCTGAGGCTCACGGTAATCCTCACAGGTATGCCCAGAAGATCGGCGTCCTTGAGTTTGAACCCCGGTCTTTCATCCCTGTCATCGAGAAAGACTGCCACGCCCAGGTCACTCAAATGCTGGTATAGATCTTCGGCCACGTTTCTCACACGGGCCTCATGTAGTTCAAGGGGTAGGATCGTGACCTCAAAGGGTGAGATGGATATGGGGAAGATGATACCATTCTCGTCATGACTCTGCTCTATAGCTGCCGCCACAACCCTGCCAATGCCGATACCGTAACACCCCATCACAATGGGAGCTTCCCGACCATTCTTGTCCAGAAAAGTGGCCTTCAAGGCCTTGCTGTATTTGGTCCCCAGTTTAAAGATGTGGCCGACCTCTATTCCCTTACCAAACCTGAGCTCACCACCACACCTGGGGCATGGATCAGAGGGGGTTATCAACCTCAGGTCTGCATATCCGTCCACCTGAAACTCCCTCCCCTCATTTACATTGAGGATGTGCTTGTCTTCCTCGTTTGCCCCCATTACCATATTTCTCATCTGCTTAATGGAAAGGTCAGCCACCTTTCTTACCTTCAAGCCGATGGCACCTGCAAAACCCATGGGGGCACCAGTCACCTCAAATACAGTTTCCGGATCCGCCATAGCAAGCTCTTGAACCTTGAGGACATTTTTGAGCTTGGTCTCATTCAATTCATGGTCCCCCCTTACCAAGGCGGCGATTGGCCCGTCTTCCGTCTGATAGATGAGGGTCTTGACCAGTTTCTCAGGGCCGACGGACAGAAATCTCGTTACCTCATCTACGGTCTTTATTCCTGGCGTATCTACCACCTGGAGTTCTTTTTCCGCCTGTTTGGCCTTGGAGTCATCCCCCCTCACCCTCACCTCTGCCTTTTCCAAGTTAGAGGCATACGGGCAATTTTGGCAGCTTACAATATCGTCCTCACCGGTATCTGCCAGGACCATAAATTCATGTGAAAAACTGCCACCTATAGCCCCTGTGTCTGCCTCAACCGCCCGGAATTTCAGCCCACACCTTCTAAAGATGGCCCCGTATGCCGCATTCATGAGCTCATAGCTGCGGTTAGCCCCCTCTTCGTCTATATCAAAGCTGTAGGCATCCTTCATGGTAAACTCCCGGGCCCTCATGACCCCAAATCTCGGCCTGATCTCATCCCTGAACTTTGTCTGGATCTGATACAGGATGATGGGCAGCTGTTTGTATGAATGGATCTCCCTTCGTACCAGGTCGGTTATTACCTCCTCGTGGGTTGGACCCAGGCATGATTCCCTGTTATGTCGATCCCTGAACCTTAAGAGCTCTGGTCCATAGTAATCCCATCGGCCGCTTTCCATCCATAGATCACCTGGTTGTACCTCTGGGAGTAAGACTTCAATGGCACCAGCCCTATCCATCTCTTGCCTGACGATGCCTTCCACCTTCTTAAGGGCCATCAAGCCAAAGGGAAGATAATTATAGATTCCCGCTGCCAGCTTTCTGATCATCCCAGCCCTGAGCATCAATTGGTGACTTATAATCTCGGCCTCGGCAGGTACCTCTTTAAGCGTAGGAATAAAGAACTGTGAATATCGTCGTGAAAGAGGCGTCATCTTAGTTGACCATCTTCTTGACTTCATCAATAAGCGCCCTCGCTAGATCTGACTCGGGCACCTTTTTAATCAATCTGCCCTTTTTAAATAATGTGCCTTGGCCACGTCCGCCGGCAATACCGATGTCTGCCTCTCTTGCCTCTCCAGGCCCGTTTACAACGCATCCCATAATAGCTACCTTAATAGGCGTGGTAATCCCGTTGAGCGCATTTTCAACCCTTTCTGCCAAACTCAAGAGGTCTATTTCACACCTTCCACAGGTGGGGCAGGATATGATTTCCGCTCCCCTCTGCCTCAGGCCAAGGGCCTTCAGGATCTCATATGCGACCTTGACCTCGTCAACTGGATCACGGGTTAGAGACACCCTGATTGTATCCCCTATGCCCTCTGATAGCAATATTCCAATCCCTAGGGAGTTCTTAACGGTCCCTGATACGAGACCCCCTGCCTCGGTGACGCCTAGATGCAAGGGATAGTCAACCTTCTCGCTCAGGAGCCTGTACGCTGATATCATTTGCAAGACATCCGGTGATTTCAATGAGATCTTAATGAGATGGAAATCCAATTCCTCCAAGATCCGTACGTGACCCATGGCACTCTCTACCAGGGCCTCCGGTGTCGAGTGACCATACTTTCTCAGGAGAGCCCTGTTAAGAGAGCCGGAATTAACCCCGATCCTTATGGGGATGGCCTGTTCTCGAGCAGCGACCACAATCTCTTGGACTTCTTTCCTCCGCCCAATGTTGCCCGGGTTCAGTCTTAACCCGTCGGCACCATTCTCTATAGCTGCCAAGGCAAGTCTGTAGTCAAAATGGATATCGGCAATAATCGGAATGGTCGCCTGAGATTTTATCTCTCTAAGGGCAGAGGCGGCTTTCATATCCGGGACTGCCAGGCGAACAAGTTCGCAGCCAGCGTTAGTTAAGCAGTTTACCTGATTTACCGTGGCTGCTACGTCGTGAGTTGCGGTATTGGTCATGGACTGTACCACTACCGGGGCTCCACCGCCTATCTTTACCCCACCGATGTCTATTTGTCTGGATTCACGTCGTTTCATCTAATCTATTCTCAAGCACTAATCCATCATGAATTGTCGTATCATAGTTGGCTGGATGGAGATCACTGCAGCGGGGTGGAGGATGCGTGGCAAGTTACGGAAGCATCGATACACAAGGCGTTTATGCATGCGGTACCATCAGGTGTAACCACGAATTGTATTTTGAAGTTAGCGGAAAAGCCCTGCCATGTCAAGGTGATTTCTCCTTTCCGTCACCGTGCCGTAACAATGGGCGACCGTTCACAAGGTAAGGACAGGATATAGGTAAAGATTTTCCCTTGCAGTAGGTGCCTTAATTCTGTTAAATCTATTTTAGTAAGTTGGTAAAATTAATATAGAAAATCCTAAATTGCTTATTCATGAGGCACACTCGCTGCCACGAATGAATTCCATGAAACTTGAGGAGAAACCTTACAGAGCAAGGAGGAGAACATGGCTGAAGAAGTGATACGAGGTGAAGGCTTTACGGTTAAAGATAAAAGGACGTTTGATAGTGAGGGAAAGGTAAGGGAAGAATTCAAAAAGGCCAAGAAGCAGGGAGCCAAGGAAGAGGGGAAGCACTCCGTGCCTTTGCCAGAGGTCAATTTTTCCTCCTTCCTTCTCTCACTAAGCTCCTCAACCCTGCTTCACCTTGGTGAAGTCGCAGACCCTCAGTCCGGAGAAAAAAAGAAAGACCTGGCCTTGGCAAAACAATCAATCGATATTATAAGCCTGCTCAGAGACAAGACCAAGGGCAATCTCACCCAGGAAGAGGAAAAACTCCTGGACCATCTCCTCTATGATCTCCGCATGCGCTTTGTTAATGCAAGCAAACAATGATGGGCTCCACGTCCCTATATGAGAAATCCAATTCGGATTTCCTCGATGAGGCCGCGGTTGAGATATTGGCACCAGCTAAGCTCAACTTGCTTCTGAAGATTACTGGACAGAGGACTGATGGGTATCATGAGTTACTGTCTGTTCTCGTTCCTGTGGATCTCTATGATAAGCTAAAGATAAGTAAATTAAGAGAGGGACTAGAGGTCTATTGGAGCGGCAGGGAACTACCCGAAACCGAAGATAATCTGGTTCATAGGGCGGCTGTCCGATTTTTTGAAAGGAGTGGAATCAGGGGGGGCGCAAGGATCATGGTAATCAAAGAGATACCCATCTCTTCTGGTTTGGGTGGGGGAAGCAGTGATGCGGGTGCAACATTAAAGGGATTAAATCAGCTTTGGGGAAACCCCCTCTCAAGAGGGGATATGGAAGAACTTGCCCTGGGTCTTGGGGCGGATGTCCCATTCTTTCTCCTGCAGAGACCATCTATCGCCACCGGAGTAGGGGAGATACTCCAACCAATAGAGGATTTTCCCTTATTTTGGTATGTTATTGTAAGCCCGAATCTGATGGTGTCAACAGCATGGGCGTACAAGCGCATCAAATTAAAGTTGACAGATAACTGCAACCAGAGTAAGATAAAAAACCTCAAAAAATGTATTTTCAATATTCCTGGTTTACTCTCCAATGACCTTGAAAGTGTTACCCTTAGCAGATATCCTTTTCTTTGTTCAATTAAGGCCTCCTTAATAAAGCTGGGTGCACTTGGTGCATTGATGACCGGTAGTGGCCCGAGCCTCTTTGGCCTGTTTGACTCGGCCCAGAAGGCCCATGAAGCTGGGGCTGCAATGATTCGCCTGTGGCAGGACGGAGAGGTTTTCGTAGTTAAGGGATTGAGCTAGGGGTGCGTGGTTTGTTCATCTTTATATTTCTGGGGTGTCGTCAAGTGGTAAGACACGGGCCTTTGGAGCCCGCATTCGGAGGTTCGAATCCTCCCACCCCAGCCAAACACACGGGATCATCTTTTCGTAAGAGGAGAAACAAAAGATCTTATGAATGAGCTGATTGAGGGCTTGAAGCTCTTTGGCGGTACGTCCAACCTAAACCTGACCAAAGAGGTGTGTGATTACCTGAATATCCTTCCAGGCGAGATGGTAAACAAGGCCTTTAGTGATGGAGAGACTCAAATAGAAATTGAGGAAAATGTAAGAGGAAGAGACACCTTTGTCGTCCAGTCTACATGTAGGCCGGTCAATGATAACCTCATGCAGCTTTTGATAATCGCAGATGCACTCAAAAGGGCCTCTGCCAAAAGCATAACAGCTGTCATCCCTTATTACGGATATGCCAGGCAGGATAAGAAGGTCAAGCCGCGGGTCCCCATCAGTGCAAAGCTGGTAGCTGACCTGATTACTGTAGCTGGGGTGAATCGGGTCATATCAATTGATCTTCATGCTGGGCAGATCCAGGGATACTTCAATATCCCTGTGGACAATATATACTCAGCCCCTATCGTCCTGAATTATATACGGAAACACTTTAAGGACAGTCTATCGATAATTTCCCCAGATGCTGGGGGTGTGGAGAGGGCAAGGGCCTTCGCCAAAAGGCTCGATGCCTCACTGGCCATAATAGATAAGAGAAGAGAGGCACCGAATGTTGCCGAGGCCATGAACATAGTTGGGGATGTAAAGGAAAAAACGGCTATAATTCTCGATGACATGGTTGATACAGGTGGGACGCTGATTGAGGCTGCTCAGGCATTAGTCCAAAACGGAGCAGGACACGTCTATGCCTGCTGCACACATGCTGTCCTCTCCGGCGATGCTGTGCGGAGGATAGAGGAGTCAGCTATTGAGTCACTGGTAGTAACCAATACAATTCCATTGAGTCGAAAGGCCTCTGAGTGTTCTAAGATTGAGGTGATTTCGGTGGCGGAGATCGTGGGAGAGGCCATAAAGAGAGTATACTTCTCAAGATCTGTGAGCTCCCTCTTTGTGTAGCTCCGGGAGGGAGTTTTCATGCCGTTGTAAGCTCAACGAGGGGAGATAATATGCAATTAGACGCTGGAGCAAGAACCGAAACAGGTAAAGGTCCGGCACGGAGGCTCAGAAGTGTGGGTAGGCTTCCTGCTATATTTTATGGGCCAGAGACAGACCCGATTATGCTCTCCGTAGATTATCTGCAGCTCAAAAGGATGCTGAAGGGAAAATCCACTGAGACTGTCGTACTCGATCTGAGGATAGACTCCGATGGAGAACGTCAGTCCAAAAAGGTCATGATAAAAGAGGTACAGAGGGATCCGGTTACGAGGGATTATCTTCATGTGGATTTTTATGAGATAGCAATGGGAAAAGAAGTAGAGGTAGAGATCCCCATTCATTTGATAAATATACCGATGGGAGTAAGCAATGGAGGTATCTTAGAGCATACTCGGAGGGAGCTAAGGGTATCTTGTCTGCCAGGAGATATGGTGGACAAGATAGAGATGGATGTATCTGGCCTTGATATCGGACAGTCCATTCATATCAGGGATGTTTCCCTTCCTCCAGGCTTAAAATTAATAGACGATGTAAGCCTTACCATAGCCACCGTGGTTGCCCCGTCTACAACCGCCGAGGTAGAGGAAGAGGCCGAGGTAGAGGAAGAGGCCGCTGAACCTGAGAAAGAGGAAACAGTAAGCGAAGAGGAATCCTAAAGATATATACCTTCTAGTCGGGCTCGGTAATCCAGGTACTGGATACAGAAACACTAGGCATAACCTTGGGCGTAAGGCGGTTGCTCTTTTATGTAAAAGGTTGGGGTTTCATTTAACTGGTCGACGCTTTCAAGCCCTGAGCACAAGCGCGAATTGGCACGACAAGGAGATAGTGTTGTCCTGTCCACAGACCTTTATGAATAGATCCGGCCTCGCAGTTAAGCACTTGGTAGAGTATTACAAACCAGAGGTCACAAAAATAATGGTTGTCCATGACGACATTGATCTAGATGTCGGTCGTATCAAGATTTCCAGAGGAGGAGGGGCAGCGGGTCATCATGGGGTCGAGTCTGTAATCCACAACCTTGGAACAGAGGGATTCAACAGGGTGAGGATCGGGATAGGGCGACCGAGATATGGCGAGGCAGTTGAGGATTTTGTTTTGAACCCGCCGTACGATGATCAGAAGAGGAAGATCAAGGAGGTACTTCATGTAGTAACAGAGGCAATTGAATCATTTATTTTTGAGGGTGTTGAATCGGCGATGAATAAGTTCAATTTCTTGACGATCAGGGAAGAGGATATCTAGGGAGAAAGTAGGGAGGTATGGATTTAGTCTGGATTTGTGTGATAGCTGGGATCTTAGGTGCTGTCGTAGTTGCGTATTTTGCGTGGTATGTTTTGCGACAGGATCAGGGGTCGGAGAAGATTAGAGAGGTCTCTGAGGCCGTTAAAGAAGGGGGACTTGCTTTTATCCATAGAGAATATCGGACCTTGCTTGTCGTCGTGGTCGTGATAGGGGTCATTTTAGGCCTTTTAGGGTTTATTACCCCTGCGTTGGGTTGGAAAGCAGCCTTGGCCTTTATCTTTGGGGCTATTTGTTCTATGGGCGCTGGGTATGCCGGGATGAATATGGCCCTTCGGTCCAACGGAAGGACCTGTGTCGCGGCTGAAAAAGGCCTGAATGAAGGATTGAGGGTTTCCTTTAGGGGTGGGGCAGTTATGGGAATGGCCGTGGTCAGCATCGGTGTCCTGGGGTTGGCCGTTCTTTATTTTGCCTGGCATAATGACCCTAATTTCCTGTCTATTATACCAGCCTATGGTACAGGGGCTTCATTAGTCGCCCTTTTTGCCAGGGTAGGTGGCGGTATTTTCACCAAGGGAGCTGATGCCGGATCCGATCTGGTTGGTAAGGTAGAGGCGGGAATACCGGAGGATGACCCCAGGAATGCTGCAGTTATAGCTGATTTCGTAGGTGATAATGTTGGCGACGTATGCGGTATGGGCAGTGACCTCCTTGAGTCCTATGTGGAAACCGTTATTGCTACCATGACGTTAGGCGCGGTTGCTATTGCACTGGAGATAGTCTCCGATATCAAAGCTGCGTGGCATATACCCATGCTAATCATGGCCGGAGGTATTGTAGCCTCCATAATTGGCTGCTTCTTGGTGAGAGTAGGCGAGAAGGTGGAGATGAGTGCTCTCTTAGGGGCATTGCGTCGAGGCACACTGAGCGCCTCAATATTGACAGCGATATTTGCCTTCTTGGTGATTTATTTCTTGGCTCAAAGCCTGCATCTCTTTTGGGCAGTGCTTGGCGGTCTTGTAGCCGGTGTGCTTATGGGAGAGAGCACAAACTACTTTACCTCTTATGCCTACAGGCCAACGTTAGAGATTTCCGAGGCCTCCACTGCCGGTGGTGGTGCAACCATAATTCGTGGCTTTGCCAATGGCATGATGAGCACATGGCCACCAATAGTCTTGATAGGAATAGCGATTACTGTCGCCTTTCACTTTGCTAGCTTTTACGGTGTAGCCCTAGCTGCTGTTGGCATGTTGTCGACGTTGGGTGTGACCCTGGCCACCGATGCCTATGGGCCTGTAGCTGATAATTCCGGAGGTATCACCACGATGGTGGGGCTCCCACCTGAAGTACGTGAGAGGACTGATGCCTTAGATTCCCTGGGCAATACCACAGCTGCTACAGGTAAAGGATTTGCTATTGGTGCCGCTGCTATAAACTCATTGGGTTTGATTCTTGCCTATGCTGTGGCCACGAGAATAGTCACCCCTGAGATGATTACAACGGGAGCATTCCCCTCAGCATTGAGCTTGCTAAGTGGGCCGGTTGTCGTTGGTGCAATTCTGGGTGGCCTTATGCCCCCTGTGTTTTGTGCCATGACAATGAAGTCAGTGGGTGTTACTACAGTACGCATTATAGATGAAGTTCGTCGGCAGTGGCGTGAGATAGAGGGCTTGATGGAAGGAAGGGCCAGGCCAGAGTATGATAGGTGCGTAGATATTAGCACTAGAGAGGCACTGAAACAAATGATGGCCCCTTCGATCCTGACGATAATCATTCCCGTGCTTGTGGGAGTAATTCTCGGAAAGTACGCCCTAGCCGGCTTTCTTATTGGTGCCTTGATTACAGGCTTCGTCTTCGCCATCACATTAAATAATGCCGGGGGCTCCTGGGATAACGCCAAGAAATGGATTGAGGCAGGGAACTTTGGCGGTAAGGGCTCGGGTGCTCATAAGGCAGGGGTGGTCGGAGATACAGCCGGTGACCCGATGAAAGACACTGCTGGCCCATCGCTCAATATAATGCTCAAGTTAATGTCAGTAATCTCTTTGTTGTTGGCGCCAGTACTGGTTCACTTTGGCGGTCTGATTTAGAGAGTCGGTTGCTCCTAATTGTACCAGTACTACTTCTGGTTTTGATAACGACGGTGTAAGTCCCGTTATAGGAGGCTCAAATTTACTGGTTCTTTGATCAGGCCGTGAATGGCAGGTCCTTCGGAAAGGGGAGATCTGGACAAAACGTGGTGACTTAGGAAATGAGGGCTTTTGCCGATTGCATATCTAATCACTTAAGTTAAGAGGAGGTAGCAATGTTTAAGGTAGGGGATATGGCGGTGTATCCAGCACATGGTGTTGGGGTCATTGAGAGAATTGAGAATAGGAAAATTTCGGGTTGTCAGCAAGACTTTTATGTCATGAGGATACTTGAGACCAATATGATTATCATGATCCCGTCTTCAAACGCTACACATGTTGGATTAAGACAGATAATAGATCAGAACGATGTGTCAAAGATCTTCGCCATACTTAAGAAGCGAGATGTATCTGTAAATGGCAATCAGACTTGGAACAGACGGTACAGGGATTACATGGATAAGATTAAGAGCGGCTCTGTGTTTGAGGTTGCGGAGGTCTATCGTGATTTAACTACGATAAAACAGGATAAAGAGCTGTCCTTTGGAGAAAGAAAGATGTTGGATACAGCCCGGAGCCTGCTTGTAAAGGAGATCTCCCTTGCCAAGAACATGACGGAAGAGGATGTGGAGAGGGATATCCGATCCAATCTTTTTGTCCAAAGCCAAAATCAACCGTGAGGCAGGCGTTACTAGAAGATTGTGACAAAGGGTAGGGAGAAGACCTTCATCTTTCATCAACCATCAGATAATATCGCTAGAAGGCTCGACAAATTCCTCTCCGCTCAGAAGGGCCTCGATTTATCCAGGGCCAGGATTCAGAACCTCATTAAGATCGGTGCGGTAACAGTTGACGGTGAGACAAAAAGGCCTGGTTATCAGTTAAGACCTGGCGACAGGATTACGATTTCACTCCTGCCTCCTTCAGTCCCATTAGAGGCGCCTGAGAAGGTAGATTTCGACCTTCTATACGAAGACAACTCGATCTTGGTAGTCAACAAACCGCCGGGTTTGGTGGTTCATCCTTCCGCTGGCCATCATACTGGGACTTTGGTCCACGGCCTTCTCTCCAGGTATCTGAATCTCTCCTCTCTTAGCGGTCCAACAAGGCCAGGCATTGTCCATAGGCTTGATAAGGACACCTCGGGGGTAATGGTAATAGCTAGAGATGATGCAGCCCACACTTTCCTGGCTCATCAATTCAAGCGAAGGAAGGTGAAGAAAAGATATCTGGCTTTTGTCCATGGCAAGGTTGCAAGAGAGCACGGGATGGTGGATTTGCCTATTAACAGGCATTCGGTAAAAAGAAAAGAGATGAGCGTCTCCCTTTTGAAGGGCAGAAGAGCTATTACCGAGTGGGAGGTAGTGTCGGTCTTTTCCCTGGGTTTTTCGCTCTTGAGGATAACCACCCATACTGGCAGGACTCACCAGATAAGGGTCCATATGGCGTATATCGGCCATCCGGTACTAGGCGATACCCTGTACGGATACGGAAAAAGATGGTGGAGGCAACAGAATTCGACCGTGAAGGGGGCCCATACTTTAGCAAAAAGGCAGATGCTCCATGCTGAATTGTTGGGATTCATTCATCCTGATTCATTAAGATACGTGGAATTTGAGGCCCCTCCCCCACCGGATATGGACCGCCTGCGAGCGTGGCTTAACGAGAATCGGACGCTGTAAATGTGAAATATCTTGTGAAATCCCTTGACAAAGGGCTATTGGGGCTTTATTATGCAACGTGACACCTTATGCATCCACAAGAAAGGCATTCCTCGCTTAATTAGATTACTGTATTTTTCATCATTAAAGGTCTACTAAACTATCGGCATCTACCATAATCTTCGGAAATAGTAATATTAGAGTGCCTCATGTGAGGCAATGGAGTCTGTTCTCCGTCCTCGTTTTTTGCTGGGGGAGCAAGAGACGAGGAGAGGGCAGCATAAATATATCTCAGCCTATAGAGGTGTAGCAAGAGATGAACTTGGTTGAGCTAAAAAGGAAGAATATAGGTGAATTGATAGATATGGCTAAGGCATTTAAGATTGAAGGTGCCTCCAGCATGCGGAAACAGGACCTCATTTTCGATATTTTGCAGGCCCAAACAGAGCAAAATGGCGTCATTTATGGAGAAGGGGTGTTGGAGATTCTGCCGGATGGCTTTGGTTTTCTTAGGTCGCCGGATTCTAACTACCTTCCCGGGCCCGACGATATGTATGTCTCACCATCGCAGATCAGGAGGTTTAACCTGAGGACAGGGGATACTGTCTCAGGACAGATAAGACCGCCAAAGGAAGGGGAGAGATACTTTGCCCTCTTAAAGGTAGAGCATATCAACTTTGCAGACCCGGAAGGAGCCGCAGATAAGATACTCTTCGATAACTTGACCCCTCTTTACCCGACGGAGCGGATAAAACTAGAGACAGACCCTGATAACCTCTCAACAAGGATCCTGGATCTAATGACCCCGATAGGGAAGGGACAAAGGGGATTGATCGTGTCTCCCCCTAGAGCGGGAAAGACACTGCTTCTCAAAGACATTGCCAATGCAGTGACGGCAAACCATAGGGATATTTATAAAATAGTCCTCCTAATTGATGAGAGGCCTGAAGAGGTCACCGATATGGCCCGCTCTGTAGAGGCTGAAGTTATTAGTTCAACCTTTGATGAACCTCCTCAGCGCCATGTCCAGGTTGCTGAGATGGTTCTGGAAAAGGCCAAGAGATTGGTTGAGCATAAAATCGATGTGTTAATCCTCTTGGATAGTATCACACGTTTGGCTAGGGCCTATAACACAGTAGTCCCTCCGAGCGGCAAGATTCTGTCTGGAGGCGTTGATTCGAATGCCCTGCATCGGCCTAAGAGATTCTTTGGGGCGGCCAGAAACCTTGAAAATGGAGGAAGTCTAACCATTATTGCCACCGCCTTGATTGATACAGGAAGCAGAATGGATGAAGTAATCTTTGAGGAGTTCAAAGGTACTGGTAATATGGAGATCAATCTCGACAGAAAACTGAGCGACAGGCGAATATTTCCCGCTCTTGACATGAATCGTTCAGGAACAAGGAAGGAGGAACTGCTGGTTGAAAAAGACGACCTCAATCGGATCTGGATCCTGCGCAAACTGCTTGCCCCCCTTACCCCGGTTGATAGTATGGAATTCTTGTTAGAAAAAATAAAGGGAACGGAGGACAATAAGGACTTCTTGGCATCGATGAATCAGTAGCATCAAACCCGTAATCTTTCGGTATAAGGGGACTTGGAGTATGAAGAAAGATATTCACCCGCCTTTTCACAAGGCAATTGTTCACTGTGCCTGCGGTAACGAATTTGAGACCTTCTCTACGGCGAAGGAGATAACGGTCGAGATATGTTCTCAGTGTCATCCTCTCTTTACGGGGCAGCAAAAGGTTGCTACATCCAGGGGACGCGTTGACCGCTTCAGGCGTAAGTACAGTAAGGTCGGGGAAAATAGTGAAAGTAACAAAGGGAAGCAATAAGGAAAAAACTGACTATGTTCTCCCAGATTGAAGAGGCAGAAAGACGGTTTAATAGCTTGGAATCCGAGCTAAGTAAGCAGGAGGTTATTCGGCAGCAAAGTCTCTATCAAAAGTACTTAAAGGAGCGCGGTAATCTTGTGCCTATCGTGGATGCGTTCCGCAAGTATAAATTGACAAAAGAGAAGATTAAAGATACCCAGAGCCTCCTGGATGATCCTGACCGACAGATAAGGGAGCTCGCTCAGGCAGAGATAGCCAAATTGAAGGATACCTTAGCGAAGCTCGAACAGGAGATGAGGCTTCTGGCCATCCCCAAGGATGCAAAGGACGAGAAGAACGTTATCCTTGAAATAAGGGCAGGCACTGGTGGGGAAGAGGCAGGCCTGTTTGCCGCAGATCTCCTTAGGATGTATGGCCACTATATAGAGGGCAAAGGCTGGAAGATGGAAATCCTGAGCCAGAGCCTGACAGGCCTCGGCGGTTTTAAGGAGATCATTGCCCTGGTGGAGGGTAAGAGGGCATATAGTCGACTAAAATATGAAAGCGGGGTTCACAGGGTCCAGAGGATACCGGAGACAGAGTCAAAGGGTCGGATACATACCTCAGCCGTTACGGTAGCAGTCCTGCCTGAGGCACAGGAGGTAGATGTATCAATTGATCCGGCTGATCTCAGGATAGATGTCTTTAGATCCTCAGGTCCGGGAGGCCAGAGTGTTAACACGACCGATTCGGCCGTGCGGATCACACACATCCCCACTGGGTTGGTGGTCTCTTGCCAGGACGAAAGATCTCAGCACAAGAACAAGTCGAAGGCCATGAAGATCTTGAGATCACGTCTTCTTCATCAACAAGAAGAAGAACAGCGCACTCAGTTATCCGAGGACCGAAGAAATATGGTTGGTAAAGGAGACAGAAGCGAGAAAATAAGGACTTACAATTTCGTCCAGGGTAGGGTAACCGACCATAGAATCGGGTTGACAATCTATAGGCTTGAGGAAGTTCTGCGCGGTGAACTTGATCGCATCTTGGAGCCCCTTCTAGCTCACAGTAAGGCCGAGTCCGAGAAAGACCAGGCATCCCAACTGTCATGGCTCGAGAGAAATGGGCTGTCCGGGAAATCCTGAACGTAGCTACCAAGTTCTTGGCTGGTAAAGGGATAGAGAGCCCCCGTCTTTGTGCCGAGGTCTTGCTATCCCATGAACTAGAGAAAAGCAGGGTTGAACTGTACCTCGCTCTCGATCAGCCGCTGAGTAGATCCGAAGTAGCTCGTTATCGCTCACTTATCAAGAGACGCCTCAAAAGAGAACCCCTACAGTATATCACTGGTCATCAGGAGTTTTGGTCCCTCGACTTTTCCGTGAGCCCTGCGGTTCTAATTCCGAGAGCAGAGACGGAACTCCTCGTTGAAGAGGCAATTAAACTCCGGGAGGAGCATCTTTTACCGGACAACGGTAAACCAGGAATATTAGATTTAGGTACTGGGTCCGGGGCCATAGCCATATCCTTGGCAAAGGAAATTCAAAACGCCACCATATGGGCAAGCGACATCTCCTTTGAGGCCCTGGCTGTAGCCAGAGCAAATGCTAAAAGACATAACCTTGTAAGGAGGATAAGGTTTTGCCAGGGTGACCTTTGGCAACCCTTCTCAAACTCCTCTACTCCCTTTGATGTGATCATTTCCAATCCCCCCTATATTCCTGCTGGGGCATTTAATGCCCTGCCACCAGAGGTTCGTTATTATGAGCCTAGAATTGCCCTTGATGGGCATGAAAGTGGCATGCACTTTATCACAAGAGTAATCGAAGAAGGTGGCGCCTATCTAAAACCTGGTGGGTGGCTTCTGATCGAGATGGATCCAGATCAGACTGAAAAAGCATTATGCCTTATAGATTCAACACGGTGCTTTAGCTTTAGAGAACGCCTGATGGACTACCGAAAAAGATACCGATTAGTAAAGGCCCAAAAGAGGCATGGATAAAATCATCGTCGAGGGAGGAATTCCGCTTAAGGGAGAGGTGACCATTAGCGGTTCCAAGAATGCCGCCTTGCCCGTGCTGTCAGCCTGTCTTCTAACGGGTGGCTGGCATAGTCTCAATAATATCCCTCACTTAAGGGATGTTCAGACTATAAAGGAGATCTTGTGCAATCTCGGAGTTGTGTTAGAGGAAAAAGGTCGAACCCTCAGGGTAAACTCAGATAACCTTAATAGCTATACCGCACCGTACAAATTGGTCAAGACAATGAGGGCCTCTGTGCTGGTGTTAGGCCCGCTTTTGGCCAGGTTAGGAAAGGCGAGGATATCCCTTCCCGGAGGTTGTGCTATAGGGGCGAGGCCGATCGATTTACATCTGAAAGGTCTGTCGGAAATGGGGGTGGACATAAAGTTGGAGCATGGGTATGTGGTTGCAAACGCTGATACACTCAGGGGAGCAGGCATATTGTTTGATATACCCACAGTCACTGGTACTGAAAACCTCATGATGGCTGCCATTAAAGCGGAGGGTAAGACAGTCCTGCACAATGCTGCGAAAGAGCCAGAGGTTGTTGATCTGGCCAATTTCCTAAACCGGATGGGGGCAATGATCGAAGGGGCAGGTACGGATACCATAACCATTACCGGGGTGAAGGAATTGCATCCCGTGAGGTATGCTATTATACCTGACCGGATCGAGGCCGGAACATTTCTCATCGCCGCGGGTATAACACGGGGGAAAGTGAGGATAAAGGGGTGCAAGGTAGATGATATAGAAGCAATTATGGGGAAGGTTGTTGAGAGCGGAATGGAAATAGAAAGACAAGGGGACGACCTTATCGCTCAAGGCCATGATAGGATTAGAGCTGTAGATATAAAGACCATGCCATTCCCTGGTTTTCCTACCGATATGCAGGCACAATTTATGGCACTGATGAGCATAGCTGATGGACGGAGCATAATCGAGGAGACTGTCTTCGAAAACAGGTTCATGCACGTGGGTGAATTAAGAAGGATGGGGGCAGAAATTGAGATCAGTGGAGGCGAGGCCCTTGTGAGGGGCAAGAAAAATCTATCTGGAGCACAGGTTATGGCGACTGATTTGAGGGCAAGTGCCTCCCTCGTTCTGGCTGGGCTGGCAGCGAAAGGACGGACAGAGATCTCAAGAGTTTACCACCTTGATAGGGGCTATCAGGGCCTCGATTTGAAGTTATCGCTCCTCGGTTCCAAGATTTGGCGTGAGAAGTATTAGCGTTTGTTGTGCTAATTGATTTGATTGGGTTTATCGTGGCTCGCCTTTACATGTAAGCTTTTGTGGAGGAAAGCCCGGCATGTCCTGAACCGCCCTTTAGAAAATTCTCTGAAGCAGTTATCAAAAAACCCAGCCTGTGAATTTTGTGGTCTTCTCTCGCTATGGAGGAGGTTCTAACACAAGAAACCTAACAAACCCAAGAAACACCGTAAACTACTTATGTTCTCTCGCCCTCTTGTTCCTGCACTATGTGCAACTATTATTGGGATCCTGACCAGTCATACTATCCTCGCCAACGTTAACCTACCTCTAATCTTCCTTCCCCTCGCCATTCTCTCATGGCTGGGGATACTCTTCATCGTTCCCTTCAAGGTTCGCCCCTTTTGGTTAATGGCCATATTTTTGTTGATAGGGATCAATTGCGAAATAAACGACCCCGTCCTCTCAGGGTTGCCTCGAATAATAGATGGGCATGAGAAAGTGGTCGTAGAGGGGACAATCTACAGCCCGCCCAGGGTAAGGGCCAACACCGCAACCCTCCCTATTCGTGCAGAAAAAGTCTTTTTGCCCAAGGAAGTCAGGAGCGTTAAGATCAATCTCTTAGCGAAGATATATGGGTATAAGGGTGGTTCACAGGTAGGCAAGCGAATTCGCTTTCCCGCTAAGCCAAAGGGATTCAAGAACTTTAACAACCCGGGGCGCTTTGATTACCGATCCTATATGAGGAGGCAGGGCCTTTCATTTATGGCCACTGTTTCCGATGGACAATATGTCGTACTAATGGGCAAGGGAGATCTAGGCGTTGTCACAACAACATTGGAGAAGATCAGAGCTCCCGTGAGAAGGTTTTTTAGCGAAAGACTCTCTTATACTCGAAGGCCTCTCTACGAAGCCCTTATTCTTGGCGAAAGGCAGGGCCTTACACCTGAGCTACGAGAACCATTCGATAGATCAGGTATAGGGCACATAATGGCTGTTTCAGGCCTCCACCTCGGTTTGGTAGCGTGGCTCTTCTTTGCGTTTCTCAGGTGGCTCCTATCCCTCTCCTACCGTTTAACCCTCATGACGGATATAAGGAAATGGGCAGCAATCATGACCACCTTCCCGGTGATAGGCTATGGCCTCATTACGGGACCCCAGGTTTCTTCCCAGAGGGCTATGGTTATGGTGCTGGTATTCCTGTGGTCATTTATTTTAGGGAGGCAAAAAGATGTCTGGTCCAGTCTTTGTTTGGCAGCGCTCTTGATACTTGCGGTCAAAAGGGACTCCCTCTTCGCAACCTCCTTTCAGCTGTCCTTCATAGCCGTAGGCGGTATTCTGTGGCTGGCCCCTCTCATCCTTTCTCGACTACCGAAGTTTGGGATGAGAGATGACGCCCCTAAAGTGAACCAGATACTACCTACAATTGTCACATACACGCTGGGTCTGATCGCTGTGACAGCTGCGGCCACCATTATAACTATTCCAGTAATCGCCCACCATTTCCAGCGCTTTTCCGCGGTTGCCCTCCCCGCTAACCTAACTGTAGTCCCCATAATAGGGCTATGGGTTGTACCCCTTGGATTGCTTTCCTCTATCGCCCTCTTCCTTTCCTCGACCCTGGCAGGGGCCCTCCTTTCCTTAGGTGAGTTCGGCCTCAATCTGGCCATCTCCTTAGCGCGATTCTGGTCAGATATCCCTTGGAGCTCCATCAGGGTAGTTCGACCCAACTGGCTGGAGATCGTTTTACTCTATGGGCTCCTTTTTCTCGGCATTCATTTCAGGCGTTCAAGGGTCTACCGGGTATTCTTTGCCATCTTTTTGGCCATACTGTGTGCAGATATCGGATACTGGGTTTACCAGGCCCGCCTCAATAAGAACCTGAGGATAACCATTCTGGATGCCGGAAGGGCCGATGTCGCTCTGATACAGTTCCCCGGCTCGCAGAGGATGCTTGTTGCATACAATGCGTTTACCCATCGGGGGTTTGACCTAGGCCGGATAGTTGTTGCCCCCTACCTCTGGCAGGAAAAAATCAAGCGAGTTGACTGTCTTCTCATGACTGACCCTCAACGAGCACCCACGGAAAAACTCCAATTCATGATTGAGAATTTTCGTCCCAGAGAAGTGCTCTCCCATTTCTCTGGAGAGAGGGTGATTGCCGGTGTGAGGATTAGAGGGGAAAGTGGTGGAGGGACTAGCGTAAGCTATCGAGGATGGTCTTTCCTATTCCATGACCAAAAGGTGCTCGTTGAGAAGGAAGACCTGCAAAGGGGAAAAGAGGGGCCAAAATACATTATCACCACTAGAGAGCAGAAGGAACGCAGTTCCTCCTTTCCTGTTCTAAGTACACATGAGACCGGTGCATTGACAATAACCATCGATACGGAGGGGGCTATGAAGATGAGGAGCTTTTTAAAAAAAGGCCTCCCTTTTTGAGGAGGTCCTTAAATCCAGTAGATTTTTCAGATATAGAGGCCCTACAATTCCAACCAGGAATCGGAATAGAGGGACTTTTTGAGGAGGACTCGTGCTGTTTTTACGTAGTCCTGTAATTCCTTTGAGAGAGATGACATATTGATTGGCTCCTCATCCATCACTTTTCCTATAATCTCTACGATATCCGGTCGCCTCCCTCTCGCTATATCAACGAGGGCTTTATCATAGGGATCAGCAATAACTGAATACAGGCCATTTTTCTCCAGCATCACCAGATAGGTCTGGTTCAATATGGGCCTCAGGTGATCAGGTGCCCCATTTGAGACATTGGAGAGCCCACAGGTGGATTTCAGCCCTTCACCAAGATCCTTGACCATAGGCATAAACTGAAGAAGTGAGAAAACCTGGTCCTGTTGAACGTTAACAGGTGCGACAATGCCATCCACGAAGATATCCTCATTGGGGATGCCGGCCTCATTAGCTGCGTATACCAATTCAACTGCCAGTTCAGCCCTCTCATTTTCATCCCTGGGCATGCCTTGAGGACCCCAAAGGAGTGCAATCATGCATGCATTGTATTTGGCGCAGAGGGGAAGCATCCTTTCATACCGCTCCACCCGACACATGATGGAATTAATTATGGCCTTCCCCTTACAGACGGCCAGCCCTGCTTCGATGGCCTCGATATTCGAAGTATCCAAGGCGAGTGGGACATCGTCAACAACGTCCTGTACGGTCTTTACCGTCCACTCCATCAATTCGGGACCCCCCTTTCTGGCAGGGCCCAGATTGAGATCGATAAAATCCATCCCCAACTCCTTCTGCCTTTTCGCCTCTTCCTGGATTGGAGCGGGGTCTCTCTCCTTGAGGGCACGACCTATTTTTGTGGACATGACATTCAGGCTTTCTCCGATCAAGAGCATGTATCTACCCCTCCTAGAATTTAAACGCTGAACTCCTTCAAGAACTTTGGGATCTGGGCAGCATCCCGGGGGCCGACTAGTACCTCAGAGCCTTTTACCTCCTCCTCTAGATCGCCACTTATAGCGGCTGCATAGCCAGGTATGATAAGCTTCCTATGCTTGACCTTATCCAGTATACCGCACTTGTTGACCAACATGCCCACAGCATCACCCACGAACTTCCCTGCTGCCCAGGCTGTCATAACCGAGAGCCCCTCCGTATCCATGATTAAGAGCCACGCAGGGACCCTGCTTGCCTCAATCTCACCGCTCACGATAAAGTAGGTCAGGGAGAAGTTGGTCGTGATGCACACAGGTGAATTCTCGTCGGGGCCGTTGATTTCATAGATGCCCTGCTCCACGGTCATCGGCCTCTGTGGGTCGGTGTAGATGTTTAATCGCTCCACCAGAAGGGGGAAAAGGCTCTCACCAATAAAATCAGACAGTATGATGATGCCCGCATATTTGGCTATGAACATGGCTGCAATAACGGTCTCCTTGTCAAGGTTGTCAGCCATCTCGCAGGGGAAGGTAATGGTCGGGAAACCGAGGGCCCTGTTCTTTTTCATAATCGCCTCACGGCGCAGCCATACCTGGTCCTCAAAGGCTCTCCTGACCGACCGCAAGCCGGAGTCAAGGATCAGGTCCTTGAGACCCATAGCTGTTAGCTTATTTGTCAGCTCCATGAGGCTGTCCATATCGTCGGCCCGTACCGCTAAGGGTAGAGCGTGTTCCTTGGCAAGGGCCTCCATACCATCCACATTGTCCTTTGTGGCTGCATAAATCACTGGTTTTCTCTCAATGGACGCCTCTATGCCTGCCTTCATGACCTCGACATCCTCACTCATCAGCACCAGGCAAAAGTCGCTCTCATCAACAACCTTTTTAGCCAGGCCCGCAAACTTTCCCAAGTCACCATCGCTGTCCTTTAAGGCCACCAGCTCCGGTCTCAGATTTAAGCCGACACGCTCAAATTGAAAGGTATCCCATGCTTTCAACTTCTCGGTCAGCCGTCCTTCGTCAGTGTCAGAGGTTACCAGCACTCCGAGCCCAGGCGGGCCGAGAAATGTCTTCTCGTGCCTGAAGAGCACCGTCTCTCCTCCGATTTTGAAGGATCTATCCCCGGTACCAATCTGTATCGGCCTCACAGGAGGTGCTGAGGCCTCTGAGAGCTGCTCCTTTGCCTCATCACTTACATAGGGACAGCTGCTCAAATCGGCCTTACCCGAAGCAAGGGCCATTGCAAAGGCAAGACAGGTGGGGTAGCCGCATTCCTTGCAATTCGTCTTGGGAAGTAGCTTAAAGATCTGGATACCAGTTAAACCCATAGTCCTCTCCTTTTCTTATCCGGCTAGCTCTGTTTTCCTTGAAAGATTCACTCACCCAGGATGGGCTCCATCTCAAGGGCGGGATGCTTCTTCTCCTGAAGCCAGGGGAGGATGTCCTCTTCAGTAGTACCGATTGTCTCGTCGGCTATCATATCAGGGAAATTCGGGATACCGATTTCCTCAGATCTGGCCTTGAGCCTCTCGGAGATCTCCTCTTTAAGCATCTTGGGCATCCATATCATCCTCTTTATCCCCCCGTCGCCGATTATGAATTTTCGCTGACAGATACCGTATTTTGAATGTCCCACAAATCCAGGGGTACTTAGACCTCCTCCGATAGTGCCTGCCAATGTGGTAAACGGCATCCCACAGGGGGTATCTCCGGTATATTCCCGATTTACGGTCATTACCCCATTGCACATGGGAAGAATAGCGGCGATGCATTCGCAGCACCCACAGGTGGTCATAGGATCATGCACGATGCTATAAAAGTTGTAGTGGTCGATCTTCTGCCTGGTAGCCTTGAAGATAAACTCGTTTACTCCCTTCCATTGTCCCAGTTTTGGATCGATACATCCTCCCTTCTCCACCGGTTGATTAGGACCGGTCGGGTTGATCTCATAAGAGGCCTTGCAGTCCATCCAGTTGTATGACCCGCAGAGGCCAGTCCTTTCAGGGCTAATCATACAGCAATGGCCCGGGGCAAACGATTGACAGAGGGTACAGCTATAGTAGATCTCGGTTCCCTCATCGGTCATTCCCTCGATACGGGCATCCCGCCCCGCATAAACCCCTCTTGCCTTTTCTACTACGCCCTTTACCTTGTCCTCCTCGGTGTAGATCTTCACCTGAAGCTTATCGAAGATCCTGCCAAAATCTTGGTGAAGTTTTGCATGGAGGATGCTCCCGATATGGGACAGTCGAAAACCCTTGTCCACTGCCCCTTTACTGACCCGGAGCCAGGCAATGTCCCGCTGTCCGATATGCATTGCCCCCTGGGCATAATTTATCAGATGATGGATCTGCCTCTCCAGGATTGGCTCATAATCCTCCTCCATCTCCCTGCCGCTTACCTCAACTGCTATGGCCATGGGCAACTGGCTGCCTGGTGGCACATCGGTTATCTCAGGACCGATAACCTCAACCTTTCCGTCATCGACTTCCTCCATTCGTTTGGTTGTAACCCACTCCACCATGGGGGTTCTTCCGCCCCCACACTCCAGGTATATATCCTCTCCTCTTACCCGTTCGCCCTCGAAGGCAGGACCATAGGCAACTGGCACTGGCACTTCAGCCACGGTTATCTTAAGTCCCCTCACCTCGATTGCCTTGGCCACTATCTGATCGTGGGGAACGTTGCTAACTACATGTTCGTAGGTACAGATACCGGTTGGCAAGATCTCCGGGATAGGGGTATCAGCAATGGTGGGAAAGCCAAAGTTGACACATCCCAGGGCATTGGCGTACCACTCATCGGTCACGTATCCCAGGGGCATGGCAAAGGCAAAGGTTCTATCTTTGTTATAAATCAAGTGCTTCCTGAACTCCCCGGGGCCGATTCCTCCAAAGGAAAAGCTCACCCGGATGGCGAAGCCGGCAGCAAACACCGCTGAGGTTATATCGGGGCCAAAACTGACCAACCTGGTTGGCCATCCAATCTGCACCCCACCCTCTACAAGCTGCTCCGAGAACCTCTTTCCGTCGTGCTCCGCGTGCATAAACACATAAAGGTTCTTCTCCTGAAGCTCCTGGGCAATGCTTTTGGCAACTTCTGCATTCGGAGCTGCCCCTAAGATGGCAGCGAAACCGGGAGCCGTCCCATCAACAAACTCGATCCCTCGCTTTCTCAAGATAACATCGTCTGCTGCCCCTAACCAGATGTTATCATCCGTTGGGTCTTCTTGCTTGGTATAGAAGTTAGGGTTCTCTAAGTACCTTATTGCCTCGATGATTTCCTCGGCAAAGAATGTTGCCATCCCCGCGTCAAGTGCCGGGGCCAAATACGGCAGGCAGACCTTTTCCCTGACCATGGGGGGCAGAAGGGATCTGCATCGATGTAACACCGGTTCCATATCGCCCAATTTTTCGACTTTAATGCCGGTGATCCCGTAGATTACTGGCAAGTAATAGGCGGTATTGGGAAATCCCACGGGTTCACTGGCTCCCCATCTATCCATGGCCTCCTTCCATTTCTCTTCTGCCCGCCCTACAATCTTGTGGGCTCCTCTTATCCCTGCTGATGCAATAATCTTTGACATGCTCCATTCACCCCCTTGAAGAATTATGCAGCCTCGAGTTCTCTTCTCATAGCCATATCGTAGAGAATTCTCTCCCGTGCCTTATCAATTCCCAGCGCCTTTCTCTTCTTATCGATATGATTAATCATGAGCTGGGCCGCTTTTATGGGATCGGGCTCAAATGCCCACATCCCACCAGTAATTCCTTCGAATTCCTTAAACAGATAGTCTGTTAGTTGCTCGCTTCCAACAGTGGGCCAGGTGACACCAAATACCGTAAATACGCCGGAGGAAACAAAATAGTGGCCAATAGAGATGGCCTTTTCACTCATCCATTCAGGAGCTGCCCCGGCTACTGGTAAATCGCTAATATCATCACCCAATCCTCCATCTTTTACAACCGCAGCAGCAGCCATCAAAATCCGGGAGTTATCTACACATGAGCCAAGATGCAATACCGGAGGAATACCCACGGCCTCACAGACTGAGCAAAGGCCCTCTCCGGCAAATTCCCTCGCTGCCTCAGGCGTCATAAGGCCTGCCTTAGCACATGCCATAGCACTGCAGCCTGTCTGTAACACGAGCACATCATTCTTGATCAATTCTTTAACCATGGTGACATGAGGGTCATCATGTCTTACCCGGGCATTATTGCATCCTACAACCCCTGCTACTCCCCTGATCCTTCCATTGATAATATTATCATTTAAGGGACGATAAGAGGCCCTATACAAGCCCCCCAAAAGATAATTGATGGTCTCATGACTGAAACCCGCTACCAGATCAATCTCCTCATCGGGGATATCGATATTTTGTGGACGATTAGGGAAATTCTCAATGGCAGTTCTAACTATTTTCGTTGCACTCTCCATGGCATTATGCTCTGAAAATTCTATATGGATTGCCCCAGGGATCTTGGCCTTGGGGGCAGTAGTAATTACCTTGGTATGATAACACTGGGCAACATCAGGCAGGGACTGCATGATACACTGGATATCTACTACCATCGCATCTACCGCACCGGTAACAATTGCCAGCTCTTGCTGTAGGAAATTTCCTGCTAAGGGGATTCCATGCCTCATTAAGATCTCGTTGGCAGTACAACAAATACCCGCCAGGTTAATCCCCTTTGCCCCCTTTGCTTCAGCCAGGCCTATCATCTCCGCATCCTGGGCCGCTACGACGATCATCTCTGATAGCAGAGGTTCATGACCATGGATGATGAGGTTCACTTCATCTCTGCTCAAAACCCCTAGGTTCACCCTGCCCAAAATGGGGGCCGGGGTGCCAAATAGAATATCCTGTAACTCGGTGGCGATCATTGATCCTCCCCATCCATCGGCTATTGCAGCTCGAGTTCCCTGGAGTAAAAGGCTCCTATAATCCTGGTCAACTCCGATATGGGTCCTGTGCATGATTTCTACAATCTCCCGATCCACACCCCGAGGGGCAATCCCTTTTTCTCTCCATAGATCCTGGCGATTTAGGGGTGCTCTTTTTAGAAACCGGATTTCCCCATCCTGGCGGCCAAATTCAGCCAGGGCTATCTCACCAACATCTTTAGCAATCTCCATGATATCCCTATCCCCGATCTCTACCCCAAAATCTAGGGCCAGCTGAAAGAGTTTCTGCTCATCCTTGACTACATAGCCAGGAGCCTCCCCATTTACCATTGCAAGAAAGGTTTCTGCTACACCTCTGCCATGATCAGAGTGGGCAGCTGCTCCCCCGGCAATCATTCTGATAAAATTACGTGCAGCCACGGTCTCGGGTGTCGCTCCACACAGCCCCCTTCTTGGGGTCTTCCGCTCATCCTTCTTCTTTGGCGCAGGTAACCTGCACGGACCCATGCCACAGTTTTTACAGCACATCCCTTCGCTTCCGATGGGACATGGCTTAATCGTCTCTGCCCGATCAAAGACGGTATTAGCACCATCGGCAGCGGCCTTTTTGATCATTTTAACACTTGCAGCGTCTCTACTCTTTTCCTCTGGTCCCGCCATCGAAACTCCTCCTTCCGAAAAAAGATTACTATACTTTACCGAACCATACAGTTGACTTCTAAACTTCAAGCAGGTTCTTTTCGCTTCTCGCTACCATACCATTCCTTTCCAAACCAGTAGCGTTCGCCCTCCTCGAGATACTTCAATATCTCGTCACGGCCTCTTAATTTTTGCCTCCATTTCCCGGGGCCTTCTCCTTCAGGTTTTCCTCCTTCAAAGGTTGGTCCGAGAATCTTTGTCTTTCCTCGACCATGTGCCTCTTTCAGTTCTATTCGGTACTCCATTTCGTATCCTTCCTTCTACCAGTCCAGGCATTAGATGTTAATAGTAACGATTACTAGCTTAAACAGATGCGACTCACCCTTTCAAGTATTTTTTTGCCTTTTCTCCCAAAAAAAGCTTACCCTTTTTCACCCGTCCGCCCTTCTTAACTCCCCGGTACGGGGAATTCTACTAACTGCTAGTGAAGATGTCGGTCCTCTCCCATAAGGTCATTTATCATCTCCTGGGCCAGTCTTATGGATTCAGGATGCCTCATAACGAGGATGTCGGATCCAGCAAGAAGATAGCAAACTGCACCTACAGCCTCCATGAGAATCGCCCTTCTGCCAGGCTCACCCATTGTCGGTAACTCATCCTTGGGCATGCCTGCCTCTTTACATTTCCAGATCTCATGGGCAAGGTTACTAACCATGGGCATTTGAAGCTTGTCATCCTCCTGGGTCAGGGCAGCTTGGCAGATCCTTTCCATAACGGAATAGGAGTACTCGATGCCGTAGCCAAGTCCGCCGGTCGTCGGATCGACGAGGAGATGCTCATCCTGCACACCGAGGTTACCAAGCAAGATATTGAGCTGCTTGGCCAGATTAATATCAATTGGAGTTGAGGCTACCACTGTGTGTTTATATCCAAGGGCACTAGCACCCACGCCTTTGTGGATTGCTTCCTCTACAGGAGCCAGGCTGACATTTTCTCCCTCACAAAGCTCTGCTATCTTCTTAAGGACCTGCTCATCCTTCTCATTGGCCCCTGTCCCCCAGAAGACGACCGGGACATTAACCGCATCGACGATCTTTTTGGCCATGGCTGCTGCCTCATCAACCGGCCTGTCTTGGCCGTTGGGGTCCGTGCTTTTTAGCTGGACAACGATTACCGGTGCCCCATATTCCTCGACACACTTCTCAGCCCATGCTGGTGGGTCGGAAATGACATCTTTAAAAGGCTCAATCGCAGCATCTGGCCAGCCCTCCGGTTCCATATCCCATATCTCCATGGCAATTATGGGCCGACGGGGCATAGTGCCCTCAAAGAGATGAAAAGGGTAGCAATCTCTACCGCCAACAGTAGCCTTCTTCTCACCAGCACCTATGGTTAACTCCTTTATCTTACCCGTATAATTTATCTTGGGAATCTCAAAGGTCACTTTTTAACCTCCTTTTTGAAAGTCCTTGATAAAGATGAAATTTCTTGTATGGATCAGGAAAGGATGATGAAAAATAGCCTGCCAGAAGATACGGAAAGCAAAATCTAAATCAAACCCTAAATATTTGTCAAGCAGAAGTTTCTTGAACGATATAAAGCGATGGGGCCTTTTTTCGCCTGTGGGGGAAAGTATTATGGAGAGACAGGGATGTCAAGGTGGGAAAAGCAAGGTTTGAGATGGATAGAAGGCTGCAGTTCATATAGGCCTTTGGTCCTTTAGGGCTTACGCATTCAAGGCAACTTATTATCTCTGGAGTTTCCTTAATCTTTGGAGAAAACCGTTGTCCTTGAGCGTAAATTGCTGGAGAGGTGGGGTACCCATCGAGGGTGAGCAGGAAGGGGAAAGCCAGCCCTTTAGAGGCTGGAAGGGGTAAG
>Ga0209636_10000300_pt1 | contig 45361 bp, 31 predicted proteins | sample DeeMarSWOR152_54_FD_187464 | JGI IMG/M metagenome (GOLD analysis project Ga0209636, IMG submission 187464) | Marine sediment microbial communities from White Oak River estuary, North Carolina - WOR-1-52-54 (SPAdes) (version 2) | ecosystem: Environmental > Aquatic > Marine > Intertidal zone >...
TCCCAGCTTCTATGGCTTCTGTGTTTGTGTGTATATCCATTCTTTTTTTGAGTTTCCGCTCCAACAGGTCTGATATCTCAGGTTCTTCTTCCTTGAGCAGACGCTCTCCCCTCTGGATTATGGTGACATTTGTGCCCATGGCAGAAAAGAAGTGGGCAAATTCGGCAGCAATATAGCCTCCACCTATGATGATCAGACTTTTTGGTTTTTCCTCCAACGCGAAAAGGGTATCATTGGTCAGATAATCGATCTCCTCAATTCCCTTGATCAAAGGGATTAAAGGTCTCGCTCCTGAAACGATGAAGATTTTCTCTCCTTTTATTTTTTGCTTCCCCACCTGCATAGTGTAATCATCGACGAACTGCCCTGTTTCTGGGTAATAATCCAGCCCTTGGTTTTTAGTAATATTGGTTTGAATTGCGCTTCGATTTTTCTCGACATATTCTCTTGTCCGCTCCATCACCCAGTGGAAATCGATATCTTTTATTTCTGCTTTGATACCCAACTTTTGGGCTTCCTGAATCTCAACGATTCGGTCAGCGGGGAAAATCAGCATTTTTGAGGGGATACACCCCACATTCAAGCATGTCCCTCCAAGAGGTCCTCTATCTATTAAAGCCACTTTTAGACCATGAGACAAAGCATTGTCAACGATGCCGCTCCCTGCCCCTGATCCTATCACAATCACATCATAGTTTTTCATGTTATGATCCTCTTATTTCTGAATATGTTGCATGAGGCAGTTCAAGAAGTCAAATTATGATTTTGCAGACATCAAAAAAATAACTTCAATTTTAAATGCTTTCAAAATCCTTAAAATAAATAAAATTCTCCTCCATCTCATCCTGGATTTAAAGACTTTGTAAGGGCTATTTTGATTTAACAAAAGATAGTGACTTCACCCCATCCATCAGGCCAACAGACTTTTCTATGGAAAAGAAACATGTCAGATGGAATAGTCCAATTTTTGATGGAAGTCTTCGCTTTCAAGATTCCATCGGCTGGTTCATAAAGACAAAAGACAACAAGAAACAGACTGACTACAAAGACAAGAAAAATCGAAAATTTTATGAATTTCATAATTCCCCCCTTTTAGAATTGTCAGAATTTATTTTAATCTGTCATCCCTCAGGGTAAGAAATAACAAGAGATGATACCTACCCACGATCCATAAGGAAGAGCCTCAGTCAAACTTCCCTTCATAATAAATCCTTATGTATCCTCATCCTTTGATAATAAATTTCTGCTTGTTTCTTTAAAAGATCCCCAAAGCGTGGATCATTGCGTAAGTTGTCGAAACTTGGATTTTCTTTCAGGAAAAGATACGGATAAAGAAAATATTGATCCTCTTCAAAGCCGATCTCGATTCCCTTTTTGATGTTTTCTATTGCCTCATCTCCCATCCCCAATAGAGAATAGGCACAGGTTATGTTGTAGTCGAATCCTTCATCAGTGCAATCAATAAGGCTGATTGCTTTGTCTTTTTCCCCCTTAGAAGCCAATAAAAAGGCCCGATAATTCTTTACAGCCAATGATTCAGAACCTAATCTTTCAGCCTCTGCTATTGCTTTTTCAGCCTCAGCATACTTTTTCACCATGATAAGTAATTTTGTATATATCAGATAAATAGTAATATCGTTCTTATCAAATTCTAAAGCTCGTTCAATTCTTTTGAAACCCTTATCAAATTCACCGACATTCCAGTGACTGACAGCGCTCATCCGATAAGCCCTAAGATAAGAGGGCTCGAGTTGAATGGTTTTGGAGAAATATTTGTTGGCTGAATGGAATAATCCGATACTGTAAAGGTAAGCACCTACATCACAATTGATGAGTGGTCTGTCGGATCCCAATTCGAGAGCTCTCTTGAAACTTCTGTGAGCATTATCCAAGTCTCCCTTATAAAAATATGCCCATCCTAAAGATACGTTTGTTTCTGGAAGCTCAGGATTCAGATTGTATGCTTTCTCCAGATGCTCCAGCATTAATCTTAGATTTTCTTTCCTTTTTTTAATGACGTAGAAGGCTTCATGCGCCGCACCTATTCCCCAATAAGCTCGGGCATAATTCGGATCAATACTGAGCGCTTGATAAAACATATTTAGGGCCTCAGAAAACCATTCCTCAGGATCAGAATATTTATCACTTTTATCCACAAAATTCATTCCCTTTTGGTAATATTCATATGCCTGAAAATCAGAAGGCTCCCCTTTTCTTGCTGACATCAATCCACTTATTCTTGATCGGAGACCTAAATCCTCCACAATATCACTAGAGAATTCTCCTATTAAAGTAAATAGATCCTTTTCTTCAGATCTACCCTGGTAAGGTCTGATTAGACGAATCTCCTTTGCAGAATTCAAACGAGTTGTTATAAGAACCTGCTGCCCTGCTCTTTGAACCTGTGATGATAAGATGTATTCAACCTCTAATTCATGCCCGATCGTGCTAAAATCAATATCCAGATCTTTATACCTCTCTATAGATTCATAGGGAACAACTCTTAATTCGGGGCAGGCCACCGCTAAGCTGTCAATTAAAGCGTGCGTCAAACTTCGAGAGAAAGATTGTGACACCTGTTGAGTCTCGATGTCCTGAAAGGGAAGTACGGCTATTGAGGTTTTCCATTCCACAGGGGGCTTAAACCAATCGAAAATAAAATAGCCAATAGAAAGAACAAGAGCTATACACAGGAGAATTCCAGTGGCAACAATTGCGATGGATGGAGCTTTGTGAGTTTTATCTCTTATTTTTTTTCTAGGCAGAACAATACCAGTCTCAGTCTCTCTTTTCAGCCGTCGCAAGTCTTCAAGGATTTCATCTACATGTTGGTAACGCTCACCAGGCTCCTTATCAAAGCATTTAATAATGATTCGATCCAATTCAATCGGGACAGCATAAGGTAAATCTTTTATGGGTTGAGGATTCTGGTTCAAGATGGCATACAAAACCAACTGCTGATGTTCTCCTCCAAACGGAAGCTGTCCTGAAAGCATTTCATAAAGAACCACTCCAAAGGACCAGATATCGGCTCGATGGTCAAAAGCCTCCCCTGATGCCTGTTGGGGTGACATGTAGGCGATAGTGCCCATGATGGTGGCTGTTTCCGTGATTTTTGATTCTTCAAGTGGCTTGGCCAGTCCAAAATCCATGATTTTAGCCTGGCCTTTTTTAGTTATGAGAATATTGGAGCTTTTAATATCTCTATGAACGACTCCGGCATCGTGTGCTTCCTTGAGACCATCCGCTATCTGTATAGCAGCATCCAAGACCGATTCTGTCTTTAACGGGCCCTTTTCGACCATATCCTTGAGACTTTGCCCTTCAACATATTCCATGGCGATAAACAGGTTCTCTCCCTCTTCATCGATCTCGTATATGGTGCAAATATTGGGATGATTGATTGATGCAGCCGTTTGGGCCTCCCGCATGAATCGTTCTCTGTCTTCCTCTCTCCTGAGTATTCTAGGCACGACAAATTTCAGGGCCACCGTCCGATTGAGTTTAGAGTCCTCAGCTTTATAAACAATCCCCATGCCTCCAGCGCCTATTTCCTCTAGAACTTTGTAATGAGATATCTTTCTACCTATCATATGACGTTATCTACAAAAAGAAAGTGAAACTCCGTTTGTTCGCATGCTCTAGACTTCCCCGATTTTTGTCATAAATTTATATCACACGATAGATATATTGTCAAAAGCAGGAAAGAGTCTGGTGGAAAAGTAATCATGATAACTCGATTGGACTAAATTGACTTATTCAATAATAACTAATATATTATCCCTAATGGGGAACAAAGACGACACCATTCAATGTCCCAACTGTCTTGCTGAACAGACAAAGGATAATCTCTTTTGCAGCAAGTGCGGGACCCGCATCGAGGAAGAAAAGTACACACTCACCTACTCCTCTGCTCAACAAGAGCATATAGAAAGAATTGCTTTTTCTCCTGGTGACAGTTTTGGTGACCGTTACCGCATTATCGAAGAAATCGGCCGAGGAGGCATGGGCATCGTCTACAAGGCTGAAGACAAAGAACTCAATATAAAAGTAGCACTTAAAATGATCCGCCCAGAGCACTCCAAAAGTCCACGATTTATAGAACGCTTCAAGAGAGAAACGCTGCTGGCTCGATCCATCTCCCACGAAAATGTCATACGGATACATGACATAGGAGAACTAAACGAAATCAAGTACATCTCTATGGAATACATCAAAGGGCAGAACCTAAAAGAACTGATTCATACTTCAGGACCTCTATCCATTGAAACAACCACCAACATTTCTAAACAAATATGTAAGGCACTCAAAGCTGCTCACCAAAAGGGAATCATTCATCGTGATTTGAAGCCACAAAACATCATGGTCGACAGCAGCGGAAATGTACATGCCATGGATTTTGGAGTGGCAAAGACTTTTGATGATTTAGAGACCAGCCTCAGTAAAGGCATCACGGGTACCCCTCCATATCTGTCTCCAGAAAGGGCTAAAGGAGAAAAAACTGATCCCAGATCTGATATTTATTCCCTAGGTATCATCATGTTTGAGATGTTGACCGGAAAACGCCCATTCGAAGCCGAAACCATGGAGGGCTATCTCCATAAACATATTTATGTGGAGCCCATATCTCCTTCCATGCTTAATCCCCAAATTCCGGCTTACCTTGAAAGGATCATTCTCAAATGTTTGGAAAAAAATAAAGAAAAACGCTATCAAACTGCGGACGAGATTCTCAAAGATTTAGAAACTCCGCAATTTGAAACCGAACGGATCCTGATTCGAAAAAGGAATAAAAGGTGGATATATGCAGCACTCCTTTTTGCTATTGTTCTTGTCACTATCTTTGGAATTTATTCCATAATTCAAAGAGAGAAATCCGGAATAACTCCTCTTTTGGAAACTGAGAAAATTTCTGTTGCTGTGATGCTGTTTGAGAATCTCAGTGGAGATGAAAGGCTCATTAATTGGCCAAGGGAGATTCAAGTGCTTTTGGGCATGGATTTATCACAGTCGAAATACTTACGTGTTCTTCCAGACGACCGGCTCTTCCAGATACTCAAAGATCTTGATCAGTCCGAATCGACAAAATACTCTTCAGATATTCTTGACAGAATTGTCTCCGAAGAGAATGTCGAATACTTCATTCTGGGTAGTCTCGGAAGCTCAGGGGATGAAATCAGAATCACCTTTAGCATTCGAAAAGGTGGAACCGATAAAATGATGGACACTGATATCGTGAGAGGGAAAGGCATAGATAGCTTCAATTCAATGATCGACGATTTAACCACTTCAATCAGATCTAAATTTTTAACTTCACATGAAATCTCTATGGATATTGATAGAGACATAGAAAACATCACCACAAAATCACCAGAAGCCAGGGCCTTATATATCCAAGGCAAAAAGTGTTATCAAATGAAAGATTTTAAGAAAAGCATCGAGCATCTTAAAAAAGCCATTGAATATGATCCCGAATTCGCCATGGCTCATGTCCTGATTTCCTCCAATTATGGAGATCTGGGCTATCCAAGAGAAAGAAATAAATACCATCAACTGGCTTTGGAGCTTATAGACAGAGTCTCGGATAGAGAACGCTACCTCATCCAAGGTCGTTATTTCTATATCATTGAAAGAAATTATGAAAAGGCGATAAACATCTACCAGGAATTATTAAACCTTTACCCCGACGATGAAGATGCAAACCTCATGCTGGGAGCGATCTACTATAATCTTGAGGAATGGGATCAATCCCTAGAATGGTACAACAAAGTACTCGAAGCCAACAGTAAATCCGAACGTGCATGGATAAATATCACCTATGACCTGATGGCAAAAGGCTGGTATGATCAGGCCAGAAACCACCTTTTGGTCAATAAGGACAATTTTTCAAGCCAAGCTTATTTTCACCGAAACATGAGCCACTCTTATCTTTATCAGGGTCAATACAGACTTGCCCTTCAGGAAGTGGAAAATGCCCTTGCAATAGACCCTGACGATTATCGTAATATCTCCCTCAAGGCGAATATCAATCATCTTAAAGGAGATTTGACCTCAGCCAAGAAATTTTACATGGAGCTTCTCGAAGAAAAATCACCTGAAATCAGGGCAAACGGTCACCTCTGGATGGCTCGTTTGTATCTCTTAACAGGTCAGTTTAATAAATGCAGAGATGAAATTATGACAGGACTCACACATGCCCATGAATACAATCTGGAGCATCAAGGGACATTCATGGCACTTTTGGCTTACTTAAACCTTCGATTGAATCGACTAAGCGATGCCCTTGATGCCACAAATAAAGCAGTGGAAAGTGCTCAGACAGAAGTCAATGTAGACGATCAAAAATGGGCTCTTCATTTACGCGGACTCGTCTTTCTCAGAATGAAAATGATGGATGAAGCCGAAAAAACAGCCAACCAACTGGAGCAATTAATCTCTGAAACTTGGAACAAAAAACAAATGCGGCACTATTTCCATCTGATGGGAGCAATAGCTCTTGAGGCTAAACAGCCTGACAAATCTATCGAAAATTTCAATAAGGCTATATCTCTGTTACCTTCTCAAGTATATGGTTTTGGAGAACATTCTCTCTATGTCGATTCACTTGCTTCAGCATACTATAAAATCGGAGATATTGAAAATGCAACGGAACAATATGAGAAGATTGCTTCTATGACCTGGGGACGAATCCTCTATGGAGATATATACGCCAGAAGTTACTACTGCTTGGGAAAGTTATACCAGGAAAAAGGTCTAATAGACAAAGCCAGCAAACAATATAAAAAATTTCTCAATCTCTGGAAAGAGGGAGATCAAAACCTCCAAGAAATAGCTGATGCAAAGAAACAACTTGCAGTTCTGAATGAATTATCACAGGAATAATAATACATCCTAAGAGCGAGCCGATTATTTCAAGGCATCTAATTCTTTCCAAAAAAGCTCTTTTTCTTTTCTAAAGATTTTTTTTATCTTGCATGTCCAACCGGGGATTTTACCGATGATCGAGGTTGAAAATGCAGCATCCAGAGGACAAGTCCAGCACTCTTTCAAATCGACGCACTGAATACATGTTTGATCGTCTGTGTAAAATTTATCCATACGAAGATTCAAATAATTTGTCATGACTTCAGTATAGATTCTTTCATGGTTTTCAATAAATGCGTCCACATCCCCAAAAGCGTATCTTTGATACTCTCGTGTCCCTTCTTTTCCTTTGAAATGTTCGGGAAAAAGATAACACCCCCAAAGCATACCATCCGGTGCCAATGCCATTCTGTGTTTTCCAGCCGCGCATGAAAAGATCTCTCTCCTATATCTTCTCCACATGCTTGGGAGGGGAATGGTCCCTGTTTTTTTATAGTATCGAAGAGAAAATGTCCTCAATGATTCCAACTCTTTCTCCAGCAAAATAAGAGAAGGCAGATCCCATTCAGGAATTTTGCTGAGAGCAAAAGATATGTTAGAAACATTCAGATCTATAAGGGATTTCATAGAGTCTGAAAAATATCTAACAGTATCTGGCGTGAAAACACTGTTGATTTCAAGAACAATATCTTCTTCATTTAGGATTTTTTTTATTGTTCGAATGAGCTGCTCAAAACTCCCTTTTCTTCTGAATTCGTCCTGAGCCAGTCCGTCGAAGCTCAATACGATGGAAAATTTATGTTGGCTTAAGAAATTTAGAATATCTTCATTAATAAGGCTTCCGTTTGTGGTTAAGGAGAATTTTATTTCTTTGCCAAGTGTATTATTTTTAAGATGGTTTACGGCTTGTTCGATCAGGTTAAAGGCGAGTAGAGGTTCTCCCCCGGTAAAACCGATAAAACATTCTTCTTTTAGAAAGGGCAGGAAAAAATTGAAGGATTTTTTTAATACAGTACTATCTAAATAAGTATTCCCTCTTTTCTGATAACAGTATGAACAGTTGAAATTGCATTCATCCGTAAGAATAACAATAAAGTATGAAAACTCCATTCACCAATTTGATGAAAGATAAAGAAAATCTAATCTTTTAAATTATTCAACCTGATTTATCATTCACCAGGTATTACACTTGTCACGGGGCATTGTAAGCGCGCACCAGTTAAAGCAGATCTCAAGGTATCAACATGATCTGCTGCACCTTTTATTTCCATGTCTAAAGGATTTTTTCCTGATTTTAGCGCAAGTCTGTAAGAATCCATCAATGCTTTCAGAATCTGTTCCCATACGATCATATTTTCGTTCATAATTCCTCTCCTTGTAGATAATTTATAGCATTTATCTCGACCTATCACTCCCTCGACGCAATGAGATCAAGGAATGATAGTTATTTTTCATTGAAGGATGAAACATGTTCTCCCTTCTTTGCTGCTGGCTAATATCTATTTTAAACCCTGTATCACAATAAAATTTGATAGTCAAGTGGTTTTTTATCCAATGCTAATCAAACGTGAAAATGCGACGAATCAGTTCGTCTGATTGTTTCTGTCGCACTGAAATAGGGATGCTTCTAGGCATGAATTCAAATTGACTCCAAGGCAGGCCTATGCTATAAGTCAAAATTAGAGATGAACGATACAAACCACGAAGATAAAGCCCAGATTTTGCTGCCGAAGCAATCTAAGTTTTCACCTGAAGAAGTCCAGGACGCGGTCTCCATAAAGCACAGTTTTTTTTTACTGGATGATGCAAGCGCTCTTCTGACCTCCCTGCCACCCGAACTCGAGACCCAAAAGATTGTTGCTGCGAATAAGATTCTTCCTCTGGAAAGCCGACTCGAAGCCTACGAAGACATTTTCGACTCAGAAATAGGAGATACCCACTTCTCTCGGGCCCGAAATATCGAACGAGAAATCGGACTCAGGCAAATCTATCTCAAGTTCGAAGGCGGCAATCCGACAGGAACACAGAAGGACCGCATCGCATTTGCCCAGGTGTTGGATGCCATGCGCCGCGGATTCGACTCCATCACCATGGCCACCTGCGGAAACTATGGTGTTGCCATGGCTTTCGCAGCATCCCTATCAGGACTCAAATGCATCATCTATATCCCAGAGTCTTACCACACCAAACGTGCCCAGGAAATGACGGACTATGGTGCTGAAATCATTCGCGTTCCTGGCGACTATGAAGGAGCTGTACAGGTTTCACGCAAACGGGCAGAATCCGATGAAATCTATGACGCAAATCCAGGAGGTGCGAACACCGCCTTACAATTGAAAGCCTACGGAGAGATAGCCAACGAAATCTACGATGAACTCAGAGATGCTCCATCTGCAGTAGCCGTCCCAGTTTCGAATGGTACGACATTGGCAGGGATTTACAAGGGCTTCCTGAGCCTTTATCGTCGCGGCAAAACCTCGCGGATACCGAAATTGATCGCAGGTTCGTCGTTCGGGAAGAATCCGATCATTCACGCTTTTCTGAAAAAAACCATTCACTGTCATGATTTGGAACCAGAAAAGATCCGGGAGACAGCAGTAAACGAGCCCCTGATCAACTGGCAATCCATCGATGGGGATCATGCTCTACAAGCCGTGCGTGAAACTTCAGGATGGGCTTCTTATGCGAGTGACAAAAACATGACCTATTTTTCTCGCTTTATTCGGGAACGAGAGGGTCTCAGTGTACTTCCCGCTTCCACTGCAGGTCTCATCTCTTTACTCGACCGCCATCGAAAAGAACCTTTTCCGAATGACCGATATGTCGTTATATTGACCGGGAGAAGGTAATGGATGCTCTTCCAGAAGGCTCAGCCATAATCTTCTGCGAGGGTGCATTCGGAACACCCAACGGAAAAACAGCCCATGGATTGGTACGGAGGACGAAAAGGTATCGGGTTCTTTCGGTTATAGACTCTAAGCATCCGTACAAAGATTCCGGAGAGATTCTAAACGGAAAGCCCAATCATATTCCCATACACTCCAATCTCAAAGAAGCCGTTGCTGCCGCCCAGAAGTTGGGAAATAAACCCACCCATTTCGTCATAGGGCTGGCTCCAGATGGAGGGAGACTGAATCCAGAGCATAGAAAGGCTCTCCAGGATGCCATAAGCGCCGATCTTAACATCGACTCAGGACTGCATGACTATCTCTCGGAAGATCCGGAGTTCTCTGCTTTGGCCAAAAAACACAGAGTGATCCTCAGGGACATCAGGAAGCCTCCCCCTATGAGTCAGCTCCATTTCTTCACCGGGAAGATCGAACAGGTGATGTCATTGAAAGTTGCCATCCTGGGTACGGATTCGGCTGTAGGCAAGCGTACGACCGCGTGGCTTCTATTAGATGCATTTAGTGAAAGAGGATACAAGACGGAATTGATCGGAACAGGTCAGACTGCATGGATGCAGGGTGTCCGCTACGGCATCATGCTCGACTCGCTGATCAATGATTTCGTCGCTGGCGAGATCGAACATGCAGTCTGGAGCGCATGGAACGATGTCCGACCGGATGTGATTTTGATCGAGGGACAAGGAAGCCTTATGAACCCCGCATACCCAGGTGGATTTGAAATCTTGGCTGCCGGAAGACCCGATGCCGTCGTACTCCAGCATGCTCCTGCCCGAAAAGACTATGACGGTTTCCCGGGTTATCCTATTCATCCCCTGGATCAACAGATTCAAGTCATCCAGTTGCTGTCAGGAAAGCCTGTTGTAGCCATCACCATCAACAGAGAAAATCTGAGGGCTGAACAGATTACAGAGGTCTGTGAATTGATGAGGAAGCAGATTGGACTTCCCGTTGTCGATGTGCTCGGAAGCGGTGCAAGCGAAGTTGTCGATGCACTGCTGCCTTTTTTAGATAAAAAAAAGAACTGAGTCAAAAACGAAAGGCAATCAATAATGAGAAATCCTCCCCCATCAAGACCTCAGGCAAAGAAAATTCTTGAACCTAAAAAGGATGCTCTTAAGATTTTAAAGGTCATAAACCGTCTGGAAGTGGGACCCACTCGAGTCGAAAAGCGCCGGTTGATCGTTCCTTACACCATCCGGGCTGCAAAGAAGAGTGATTCTTTTGACTTGATATACCGTTACGGAGAAGAAGTCTTCGATCCCAAAGAGCCCTCTTCGATCAATCTTGCTCACATGATCGCCGCCCAGGTCGCTATCAATTATGGGCTTTTTTGTCATGAGATCACCTTCCGTGGATTCTATGATAAGAGTGACCAGAAGTTCATCACCGATATGATGATGAACACAGCCAGGGAAATATACGTCAAGAAATTCCTTGAACCCAATCCATTCATTAAAGGTCCTGCCTCGAATCTCCCCGTCATAAGATTGGAGTCCTACCTCCAAGCCCGAATGACCTTCGAAACCGAGACCCTCCCCCCCAGATCAAAAGCAAGAATCCACGAGGAAAACATGCACTGGGAAGTTGAGAAATCCCGACATGCCGTTCTCTCGAGCGGAGGCAAAGACAGCCTCCTTAGTTTCGGACTCCTCAACGAGATTGGACAGCAGGTCCACCCCATTTTTATCAATGAATCTGGACGGCACTGGTATACAGCACTCAACGCCTATAGATATTTCTCAAAAAAATATATCAGGACAGCGAAAGTCTGGACAAATTGCGACAGATTATTTAACTGGATGCTCAAGCACTTACCTTTTGTGCGGCCGGATTATGCCAGCATCCGTTCGGATGAATATCCTATAAGATTGTGGACAGTCGCAGTTTTTCTTTTCGGCGCACTTCCTTTGCTGCGGAAAAGAGGTATTGGACGACTCATTATAGGAGATGAATACGATACGACCAGCAGGCAAGCATTCAAGGGAATCACACATTATAACGGACTTTATGATCAGAGCCTGTATTTTGATAATGCGTTGACCCGGTATTTCATCCAAAAGGGATGGAACATCAATCAATTTTCCCTGATTCGTCCCCTTTCCGAACTGCTCATCGAAAAAATCCTATCCCAGAGATATCCGGACCTCCAGAGACACCAAATGTCGTGTCACGCGACCCATATCCAAAACAACCGTGTACTTCCCTGCGGAAGATGTGAAAAATGCCGACGCATTGTGGGGATGCTTGTTGCCTTGGATGCAGATCCCACCAATTGTGGCTATTCACGTACACAGATCGAGGATTGCTTGCAGGACCTCGCTGAAAAAGGTGTTCACCAGGAAAGTGCCGGTGCACAGCATTTAGGTTTCCTTCTGTCTCAGAAAGGGCTTCTTGGAAAAACATCGCCCAGTATGAAAATCAAGGAGCACCCTGAAATCATGAAAGCCCGCTTCGATGCTGAAAGATCTCCGATCGAATCGGTTCCCCAAGATATCAGGGAGCCTGTTATGCACGTCTTCCTTGAACACGCTGGAGGCTCGGTCAAGCGCCAGGGCAGGATGTTGGTGGAGTATGATCCGCTGAATGATCCCGCATTGGCATCGCCTTATCCATTCGAGCTACCCAGAGAACGGTACAGCTATCAGAAGGATAAAGAGGCTGAACTTGCGGATAAAAAGTCCTCGCCTATTCTGGGAGAACTCACCTGGCCCGAAGCTCAGATACGCTTCAAAGAAGTGGATATCGCCTTGTTGCCGGTGGGTTCGATCGAGCAACATGGGCCTCACCTTCCCCTCGATACGGATGCCTTCGACGCCAACCATTTGGCACGGGAAGTGGCTGCGGCTTGCAGCAACCCCAAACCTTTGGTGCTCCCTCTTGTTTCCTATGGCGTCTCCTATCACCATGGCGACTTTAGCGGAACGATCAACATCTCACCGAAAACACTCTCTCAACTTGTCTATGATATAGGGATGAGCGCTGCACGTAACGGTATCACGAAGCTGATGATCATCAATGGACACGGCGGCAATATTCCAGCTCTACAGTTTGCCGCTCAAATGATCAATCGCGATGCTCATATTTTCACCTGTGTCGAGACTGGAGAAACCAGTGAACGGGATGTTTTGGCTATGATAGACACTCCTAACGATGTTCACGCTGGAGAGATAGAAACAAGCACGACATTAGCTATTCGTCCTCATATGGTCAGGCGTAAAAGGATACGAAAGTTCATCCCCAAATTTTCGAGCCGCTATTTAAACTTCAGCTCCAAACGGAGCGTAGAATGGTACGCACGCATCGCCAAGATTTCGCCGAGCGGGGTCTTGGGTGATCCGACCAAAGCCAGCAAAGAAAAGGGGAAAAAAATATGGGCTATCATGATCAAACACCTGGCGGAGTTCGTGGAAGACCTCAAAAACATGAGCCTGGATGAGATCTACCACAAACGCTATTAGGACTGACTGATATGAAAATTAAACATATTGAAACATTTCCGGTTACGATGAAGTTGAGCGAGCCCTATACCATCGCCTATGAAACCATCGAGCAGACCACAAACATTTTTCTGCGTATTGATACCGATAAAGGAGTATCTGGATTCGGCTGCGCTGCGCCCGATATCCAAATAACAGGAGAAACGCCTGAAAGCGTCTTACTCGCTTTGAACAATGTCGTTAGCCCTGCCATAAAAGGATCTGACCCATTAAGGACTGCAATGCTCCTGGAAAGGCTCACTCCTTTGCTTGAGTCTCAGCCCTCCACTCTTGCTGCTGTCGATATGGCTCTCCATGACATCCTAGGGAAAGTGTGTGGGCTCCCTTTATGGAAATTACTGGGTGGGTTCAGAGACCGCATCCGAACAAGTGTAACCATAGGCATCTTGTCCGAAGAGGACACGGTTTCTCAAGCAAGAGAAAGAATAGCTCAAGGATTTAAATGTCTGAAACTGAAAGGCGGAATCGATGTGGAATCCGACATCGCTCGGGTCCTCAAAGTGAGAGAGGCTGTGGGTAAAGAGATCGAACTGCGCTTCGATGCCAATCAAGGATTTTCCGAAGAACAAGCTCTAAGTTTTTTCAACGGCACCCGAGAAGCCCGCTTAGAACTGATCGAGCAGCCCACTCCTAAGGGACAGCCGGATCTTTTGGGCCGTGTCACAGGCAGTGTCAAAATACCGATCATGGCTGATGAAAGCCTGATGACCCTCCGCGATGCCTTCCGTCTTGCCCGCCGCGACCTGGTTGACATGGTGAATGTTAAGCTGATGAAAGTCGGCGGGATCGATGTCGCTCTCCAAATCAATTCAGTTGGGCGCTCAGCTGGCCTTGAAGTCATGGTCGGCTGTATGGACGAGGCGGCATTGAGTATCTCAGCAGGACTTCATTTCGCCCTGGCTCGGCCAAACGTGGCCTATGCCGATCTGGACGGACATCTCGATTTGATTGACGATCCTTCCCGGGGTGCGGTTATCCTTCGCAACGGGGTTCTCTTTCCCACCAATAAAACCGGACTAGGATTCGATCTTCCTTTCTGATTCATGCCCTCAGTATTAGGCGGAAATGCTTGCCATATGGCATTATGCCTTTGAATAATTCAGCTTATGTAATAAAATATGTCATTCTGTTATAAAGGAGCAGCAACATGAAGCTTGAAAGAATATATAAAAAGGCTGTCGAAACAGGGATCGCTCATGATCTCAGAGGAAAGTCTGAAATAAAAAAGATCCTGAAAGAAGAGAAGGAAAAATTCGATGCCCTCAAAAAGGACGAACTGGAATACTACGATAAAGATAGACTCTTCAATCCTTTTTCTGACACTCGTGTCCTTCATGGGAGCCTCAATAAAGAAATAAAAAAAGCCATCGTCGGCATCGATATGCAGGTGGGCGAAGTGCTGCTGACATATCTCCTGAATAAGGAGCTTGACAAGAAGATCGATCTGATTATATCCCATCATCCCGAAAGCTATGCCCTTGCGCAATTGTTTGATGTGATGAAGCTTCAAGCCGATCTGATGGCAAAATATGGAGTGAGCATCAGTGTAGCCGAACAGCTTATGCAGACAAGAATCAGCGAAATAGAAAGACGGCTCATGCCCATCAATCACACCCGATCTGTCGACGTGGCAAGATTGCTTGGGATCCCGATGATGTGTATCCATACTCCTGCAGATAACTGTGTCACACACTTTCTTAAGAAATTATTCGAAAAAGAAAAACCTGAAAAACTGAAGGATTTGATAAAGATTCTGAAGAACATTCCTGAATACAAAAAATCAGCAAAATTGCAGGTTCCTCCAAAAATCTTGAACGGATCAGAGAACAACAAATGTGGAAAGATTTATGTCGAGATGACCGGCGGCACCGAAGGAGCCAAAGAAATCTTCGAAAAATTCGCCAACAGCGGTGTCAGCACTCTCGTCGGAATGCACTACAGTGAGGAACACCTAGAAAATGCAAAAAAAGCCAAGCTGAACGTGATTGTGGCCGGTCATGTCTCCAGCGATGTCCTGGGGCTGAACGTTTTGTTCGATGAAATTGAGAAAGAGGAAAAATTGGAGTTTGTCGGAGTCTCCGGATTTGAACGTATAAGAAGAAAGAATAAATCCTAAATGTTTTCCATCACGAAGGGGACGGTTTCAACCTTCTTTCTTTGGGATTGGGTGCCCTCCAAGTGAAGAGCAATCCAACCAGGAAAAAGACAGAACCAGCGATGAGATACATCCATCTGTATCCATAAAAATCCGAAATCATGCCGAATAGTGCTGGACCAAATCCCATCCCTACATCAAAAAAGGTGAGATAAAGGCTTATTGCAAATCCCTTATTTTCCTCTCCCAGGATGTCGATGACGTAGGTGCTCAACGCAGGAAAGATAAGACCCTGTCCGAATCCGCCGATGAAGCCGGTCAAGACAAACATCCAGAAGGATTGAACCTGGGAAATGAGAAAAAGGTTGATGCTGATAATACAGACCGAAGGAAACAAGACCTGTTTTCTTCCCAAGCGGTCAGATAGATCCCCGAGAAGAAATCGCGTCAATATCGCAGCCACGGAAAAGGCTACGAAAAAGGGTCCGATACGGTCGATGGGGATGGATTTCCCGAAAAGAGCGATAAAAAATACGACCGCTCCCCTGACCGCTCCATGGAAAACTGGCAGCATAAAAATCAGCAAAACAGCCAGCACGCCTATGTGTTTCAAGGATTCCGGCTTTTGAAAGTGCTTATTATGATTGGGCTTAATCACTTCTTTGGTCCATGCGACACTCGCGAAAGATACGATCAAGAAGAGAAGGCTGGTGTTGTAAAGCCCCCCAAATCCAAAATGCCGAACGATTTCCTCGGCCAACAGTGGGCCGAGAGCAGCAGAGAGAAGCCCTGCCACACCGATTATTCCCATCGATTGGGCCAATCTTGTTACAGGTGCTAAATCTGAACAGATGGTCATTGTCGCCGTCATACTGATTCCCCAACCAATACCTGTCAATGCTCGAAGAACGAGCGGCAAGGCACCGGCATCGGCAATCAAATGATAGAAAGGCAGTACGGCGATCAAAAAGCCAATCCCAAACAGCGATATGGTTTTCCTTCCTTTTATGTCGATCAGACGCCCGAAGATGGGACGCATAATGATGGCCAACAGGCTGTGAATACCCATTATCCACCCAATCTGAGTTTTGGATGCGTTCAACTGCTCGAAGAAGAGAGGAAAAATAAAAAACAGGGTAACACTCATGAAGAGAAAAAAATATCCAATAAGAGCTACGATGAAGGATCTGTTCCACATCGATTTGAATTTCACCATCTGAACTTTTCTCTTTGCCTCCTTATTCACGCTCGCTCGTCAAACGCTTCGAATAGAGTGCTGGCTGTCTTGGGTATGGGGAAAATAAGCAAAAAGGGGATAATGAAGGAGGGTTATTAGAAACCCTACCCAGCCAGCACAGCAGGGTTTGACACTATTATAGCACATTTTTTTGCAAATTCAATACTTCATCAGAAAAAAATGATATAATTTTCGAAAATTGATGAAAAAGCCCATCGGAATTCAACATAAGGGGATGTGAAATGAAAATAAAAGCATCATTATTCTTACTTGTCTGTCTCACTGTTTCCTTAGTTTCTGCTCAAGAATTTGGCTATCCTGTGCAGGGCGAAGGTTGGTATTATATAAAGGTTATGATTTCGAACACAAGTGAAACCAAAAACCGTTCATGGAAAATCACCGAAGTTTTTGTCAATGATGTTCGGTCAAGAGATTTTTTGGTCTTTCAGGTCGGCAAGGAAGTCTATGACAAGAAAATCGATGGTGATTTGCCCTTCGAACTGAAAATTCGATTCAATTGGGTCGGTGAAAAAGAATACAAGACACGGGTCGAGCTTCTGAATACTGAAAGTGAAAACTCGACTACTCTCCATAAAACAACAACGTCTCCTGCGCTGAGTGGATACTGGAATACAGCTTGGAAAAACTATCTGGCTTTTTCTATCTCAGAGGAAAACAAATATATACGAACCAATTATCCTGTTCATGCCACGGTGGGTATTCTGAGTCATTATTTCCAATCACCTGAAGAAATCCGGGTGGTCAAGGTGGAGAAAAAGGGTGTGGATATCACCTATGCAGAAACGCCTTGCCAGGTTTACGATATCAGACAGTGGGAAGATGAGGATCTTTTATCCGCAGAAAAAATCGACGAAAATACTGGAGCGCGGATTACCCGCTATCACCCCACAACTACCTTCAGCCTTTGCTTTCTGGTCGACCTGAAGCCAAAAGAAAAAGCGACTTATCTTGTCTTTTACAACAATCCTTCTGCATCGAAACCTCTTTATGAAACTGATTTACAAGTCAGTGGAGAAGAACTCGGAAAGACTATCGAAAATGCTTTCTACAAGATCGTGCTGGATGAGAAAAGCGGAATGATCACAGAGATTTATGAAAAAAGCACGGGATTGAAGCTGGAACACAAACTGGAAACCAATGGAGCCATTCACTGGAATCCTGGGACTTATTCCCCCCCACATGTCTGGTCTCACTGTTCGGATTGGGAATATCCTCCCTTTTCAGAAGTAGAAGGACCGATATTCTATTCTATCCACCGCGCTGCTCCCCTGCCCCACCTCGAGGATGTCATGGTGAGCATCGACTACTATTTTTACAAGGATTCGCCTGTTATCCTTATGGAATCCACCATGCAGATCATGGATGATCTCTTCGTAAAAGCCCTTCGCAATGGGGAGGTTGTCTTTAACAAGGAGGTCTTCAATAAGGCGGCCTATAGAACAAACATGGGAAAATATCAGACCATTGATTTTGCCGATGCCAGAAAACATCCCGACCATGTGACCACCCTCCGGCCCGACACACCCTGGATCGTTCTGTACAGCGAAGAAAAGAACATCGCCTTTGCCAGTCTTTTTCTGGAATTGTCCACATCTAATCTCTTCGGAGGCGGCGCCTCTCTCCAGCAACCCTACATCTACATACAGCACGGTCCCTGGTATTATCTGGCTCGAGCCTTTGTGTACTCTTTTGGTTCGAATAACCAGTCACGGATGCTTCCAGCGAAAAAAGGAAGTATCTATCATGAAAAAATCGCCTGGGTTCCCTTCTCCTTCAAGAAGAAAAGGGCTTTAAAAACATACACAGAGAAGTATTTTAACATGTACAAACATCCTCTCAGTATTGCTGAAGTCATCGAGACCTATCCAGAAAGCCCAGAAGGTTGGCTGGTCCCCATACTCACAGAGCCTTTCGAAGAAGGCGTCGAAGATGCTTTGAAAGGAAAAGAGAAAAAATGAAGGCGAAAATTTTAGAAGATATCATCGCTCTCTACGAGCCTCAAATCGATAGAAGTCTCGAAATCACAAGACCGGAATACAGGTTACGGTGGGAAACTGTCCAAAAGGCGATGAAGGAGAAAGGTTATGACCTAGCCTACGCCTGTGGCAGTGAACTCGATCGCTCCGACATTGCTTGGCTCGCTGGTGTCTTCGATCCCATCATCGAACGTTACGGAATTCTCATCCCTATTAAAGGAAAGCCGGTTGTGATTGCCGGCTCCGAAGGCGGACATGTCATCGCAGACTGTGTCAAAGCATCCGGAACTGATTTAGCCCTGCTTCAGGAATATCAAATCTCGGATGAAGACTACAGGTTTGCCAAATTTGAAAAACTCGAAGATGTCGTGTTCAAGTTGGTTCCATTCAAGCCAGGAAGACCTATCAAAATCGCTCTTTTCTCCAGCAGCCAATTTATTCCCTATGACCATGTCGAGCTGTTCGAGGGAAGGTTCGGCGGAGAAAATATTGTCTTTGATGTGGACCTCCTGAGGCGGATCAAATATGAAAAGTCTGAAAAAGAACTCAAGATTACAGCAGCTGCCAACTCGATTGCAGATGCTGCTTTTCTGGGAATGTTGGCCATTCTCAAACCAGGCATTAGAGAACTGGACGTAGCGGCTGCCGGGGATTACATCATGAAAAGACTGGGCGCAGGCAGAACTGGCTTCCCGACTATTGTTTCATCGGGGACCAGAGGAAGAAGCGTGCTTGGGCCCGCCACCAACAGGAAGATAAGAAAGGGAGAATTTGTTTCTTTAGGCTTAAGCCCCTCATTTAACGGCTACCATGGAATCATGCGGAGAACCGTGAAGGTGGGTACAGACTGGACAAAAGCAGAAAAAGCCTTCATGGATGCGCTCGAAGGCCTTTATCACACGGTCATTCAGGCTGCACAGCAGGCTGCACAAAGGAACCTCCCTTCCAACTTCATCGATAGAAAAGGCAAAGAATACCTCGAACAAAAGAGAATAAGGACAAAAAACGGGAAGCGGCTATCTGCCAGAGAGCCCTATACATTCATTCACAATACGGGGTGTTCAGAATGTCAGGAAGGCTTTGGAGCTGTCACTCCTTACACTAAAGAGCCCTTGGGAAAGAATGTGGCACTGATGATCGATGTGGCGTTGATGGGATTCGATGACAAAGCTCAGCTTGTTTTTCCGATAGAATACGCTGTGATCGAGGATTCATTCTGGAAAAGGGGAAAAAGAATCGGCGTGTACAACCAGATACCTTTAAGTGTCCAGGACTTAGTGGGAAAGGAGATGCCTTCCCTACCAGAGAACAAAATCAATCCCTATTACCGAAAATTAGAGGAGTCCAGATGAAAAAAGCGTTTGTCTGTACAGCACTTTTCCTCCTACCTTGTATGCTTTTAGCACAGGATGTAAAATTTCGATCCCCCAGTTTCGAGGTCCCCTATTACAGGATCACTCTCCCGCTGGATATTCAACAGGAACAGGCAATCATCCAGGATCTGGAAATCAATGGCGAGAAATGGGAGACGTTTTTTTTAATCAAGGAAGAGAAAAATATCGATTTTTCCAAACCACTCGAGAGAGGCACATACACTCTTGCTGTAGATTTTGCCTGGAGAAACAACGAAAAATACAAAATAAAGCTCACTTATCTGGGTGGAGAAACTCAAGATAAGAGAAGCTTCGAAATCCAGGCACAGGCTCCCAAGACAGGAGGCATTCCAGTTGAAGCAGATGGCTTTTACAGAATTTATAGAGCAGAAGAACTCGTTGGTCTCGAACGAAAGGGAGAAATCGTAACGCTGACTCTCACTGTCACTAAAAAAGACTTCGAAAAACAAGGATTTGTCCTCCTGGATGGGTCTTCTCCCATACACTATCAGGCCTTGGGTGTCCAGGAATCCCATAGCCCAGAAAAATCCGCAGCAACACACCCGATCACTCTCACTTACAAGATCGCATTCCCACTGCACATGGCACCTTTTGAGAGAAAAATGCTTCTCATCCTAAAGGGAGAGCCAAAAACCGAAGGAAAGGGTGAATTCGATATAACGGGTGAAGGGTGGGGACAGACCGTAAAGAGCAATGTGCTCGCATTGCAATTTCACCCCCAGAGTGGCCAGATCAACACAATAGAAGATCTAAAAAGCGGACTCAAACTCTTCAATGAGGTCGGCGTCATACACTGGAACCCCGGGTGCCACATTCCAGGAATAGCCTGGGATCACTCCTTCAACTGGAATCCCCCCCCCAGTTTCGAAAAAACAGCCGGTGATTACCTGTACATCTCCACAAGAAGAGGACCTTTACAGAAAATCAAGGAGGTGGATCTGGAAGTGAGATACACTCTTCCCATAGACGCTCCTTATTTTATTTCAGAAACTCTGATGAGCATCAAGAATGACCTGGGAGTGAGCGCTATCAGAAACGATGAAATGGTCCTTTACAACCAGCTTTTCGATACCCTCGTTTACAAAGATAAAAAAGGTCAGATGATCAAAATGCCTCTCGAGGAAAAAACGGATTTTCCCGATGGTTTGGTACATGTGGCTCCTGATGACTGCGATTGGGTCGGTCTCCTGAACATGGAGAAGAACTACGGTTTTTTTTGTTTGAGAATCGATTATGCCAACACCAGTTTAGCCACTTCGGGAAACTGGTTCAATAAGCCTGGTACATACTTCTATGCTCCCTCCGGTGGAAAATATGTGTACTGGGTGAGGCCGCTTCTTTACACCTGGGCAGAATACACGACCAGAAACCTTTTGACCTATGTCCCTGCAGGAAGTGCTTTTTATGAAAAGAACGCATATATCATACTCCCCTTGGATGACAACCTTGGAGACACTCTGGACATTCTTTTGAAAAAACTCAAAAATCCTGTGAGGATCTACTGATGGAATACGTTGACTTTCTCTCTCTGAAGCGAAGTCGGAATATCGGACTTTTTTTCCCGGACTGGAAGAAGGGAGAAAAAGTTGCCTTTCTTTCCCCTCACGATGACGACGTGATTCTCGGGGCAGGCTATCTCCTGATGGCGACTCTGGAGCAGGGCGGTATACCTCTCGTTTTTATTTTTTGCAGCGGCGATGCCGGATATTCTTCAGAAGAGGATAAGAACAGCATAGTCAGAAAAAGAAAAAAAGAAACAAAAAAAGCTTATGGGAATCTAGGGATTTGCGAAGAAAATATTTTCTACTCGGATATCCCTGATTTCTCTCTTTCGCCTTATGTGAACAGGAATCTTCCCAAAGGAAAGGGATTGTTCGAGGAGCAGGTCAAACATTTCAGGGAAGAAAAAGTCTCTCGTGTCGTTTTCTCCAGCGGATTCTACGAACACTGGGACCACACAGCCGTCTATCATATGGGAATCTACACTTCACCTCAAGCAGGTGACCCAGTCTTGGCTGACCTCGGAGCTCCATACGGACCTCGGAGTTATTATGTCTATTCGGTATGGGGAGATTTTGAACCTGCAAAATCTGAGGAAAATGCCATTCGAGCAGACAAGGGAATTCTCGCCAACAAGGACAGCGAAGATCGCATCCGAGAGGCTGTTCAAGCTTTCTCCTCTCAAGAGAAGATCTTTAAGACTATTGTCGATTACAGAGAAAAAAGAAAATCCGATTCTGGCTATCTCGAGCTTTACAAAACAATCCAGGTAAGAGAACAGATTGACTTCAAAGCCTATTTTGACCTCCTATCTGAATGCAAAAAGGATTAGACTCAAACATATTTAATTATATTGATCAGGGATAAAAATGTATGCCATAGGTGTTGACTCAGGAACACAGGGTACAAAAGTGCTGATCGTGGACTTCGAGGGGAAGATTCTCGGTCGGGGGTTTGCGCCCCATCGGTTCGTGGAAGGTCTGAGGCCGGGGGAAAGCGAACAAGATCCCCAGGAGTGGATTCAAGCCTTCGATAAAGCGCTGCAACAGGCGATAAAACATGCAGGCATCCCTCGGTCAGAGATCGTGTCTCTAGGGGTTTCAGGACAGCAGCATGGATTTGTCCCGCTAGATGAGGGGGGTCATCCCATAAGACCGGCAAAGCTTTGGAATGATACCTCTACCGTCGAAGAGACAGACCTCCTCATTGAGAATCTGGGTGGTAAAAGCGGCTGTATTCAAAGGCTCGGTATCAGTCTTGCTGTGGGATACACCGCCTCTAAGATTCTCTGGTTGAGGCGGAGGGAACCGGAGAACTACAAGAAACTGTCCATCATTCTCCTTCCCCATAACTACATCAACTATGTCCTTACGGGTATCGATCATATGGAGTTCGGCGATGCCTCCGGAACAGGACTCATGGACATAAGAGAGCGTGTCTGGAGCAAAGCCGCCATCACTGCCATCGATCCCGAACTCGAAGCCAAACTCCCTAGTCTAAGCCATCCCTCCAAACCGGTCGGATTGATGGAAAGGGATATGGCTCGGCGTTTCGGTTTGTATAAGGTCTTGGTAGCAAGTGGAAGCGGGGATAACATGATGGGAGCCATAGGAACTGGAAATGTGAAACCAGGATTGTGTAGCCTCAGCTTGGGTACTTCAGGAACAGTCTACTCTTACTTTGCCGAGCCATTTGTGGATCCACAGGGTGAGATCGCCGCTTTTTGTGACGGCACAGGAGGATGGCTTCCACTTCTGTGCACCATGAATGTCACCAACACAACCGGACACCTCAAGTCTCTTTTCGAGATCTCCAACGAGGAACTCGAACACATGGCATCGCAGGCCTCACCAGGCGCTAGCAATCTGTTATTTCTCCCCTACGTAGATGGAGAACGGGTGCCTGTGCTTCCTTTTGCCAGTGGAGTCTTTTTTGGATTGAACAGAAAGACTTTCACCAGGTCTTGCATGGCAAGAGCCATCATGGAAGGAGCCATCTTCAACTTGGGATACGGATTCGCGAGGATGAAGGGCCTGGGACTGATCCCCGCCGAGATAAGAGCCACAGGAGGCGGATCAAAAAGCAGACTCTGGCTACAAATAGTGGCCGATATCTTTCAGACTCCGGTGGTCACACTCAAAGAGGAAGAAGCGGCAGCATTAGGGGCTGCAATCCAATCCATATGGAACTATCACTGCAGTCAGGGAAGGAAGGTTAAAATCGAAGAATTAACCGAAAAGATGGTGAAACTGGAGCAAGGGACTGTCGAGCCTCGACAAGATACTTTTTCTCTGTATGAAAGGCTTCAGGACCAGTTCAACTCTCTCTGGAAAACCCTGAAGGAAGAGTTCAAATCCCTTCGCAACAGCTAGTCATTGCTTCACTTAATCATGTTCTTGGCTGTCATCCCGGGCATAATGATCATCGCGAGGAGTGAATTGACGTGGCGATCTCCTGTTTTTTTAACGGATGTGAAGATATTGGTGCATGAGTTTTCGCATATCGACCGATCCGCTGGAGGAAACCACCTTTGTGTTTTCTTCCCTGAGGAAGTCCACCATGTAATCGATTATGCTGGGAGGAAAAATTCCCTCTTTTTCATAGAATTCCCTCTTTTCAAGCAGAATCTGGGCAGATTCTCCACAGTCCGACGGCAGGAGGGGAAATTGATCGCGTCCGTGCTTATCACGGGTCTCTTTCTCCTTGAAATAAGACTTCTTAGCCAATTCCAAGGACTGATCACCCCTAAACGCCCAATCTGTCGCCAGCACAATTCCTGCCAGCAGGAGATATACGAGGGCACTCCCGTCTGGGCTGCGAAACTCGACAGTCTGGTGAGTCTCTAAATCTCTTTCCTTGAATTCATCCTGAGGATTGATCTTATCCGCAAGACTCTGAGTATTTGTCCATGCCAACGGAATTCGAATCAAAGCACTTCGGTTGAGATCACTCCAGAAAATCCGAGTTGGAGCTTCATAATGAGGAATCAGCCGCAAATAAGAGGAGGCAACCGTGTTACCAAAAGCAGTCAGTGATGGAGAGTGTTGACAGAGTCCTCCTATGAGACGAAGGGCGGCTTCGGATAATCTTCCGTTTGAATCGGTCATGATGTTTTTCTTATTCTTTCTCAATTGGAGGTGGAAATGGAGTCCGTTTCCTGCCACACCCAACTCGATTTTTGGCGCAAACGTGGCAACACACCCATGCTTAAAAGCGACATTTCGTATGATCCACCGCGCAAGAATGAGATAGTCTGCCATCTCCTCGACAGGTCTGGGAAGAAACTCGACCTCTAACTGCTCAGCACTCTTCCCTCGGATTTCTTCTACTTCACTCTGGATGCTTTTAATGAAGCCTACCTCCGTGTGGCTGTATTTGACCACACCTGTGATTCGGGATATGTGATGGACCATTTCGTCGAGAATCTCTCCGCTCTTTCTGAATGGGGACGACTCGTGATACCCCAACTGCTTCTGCATGGGAAAGATATCCGGATCGCTGTAATAGATAAGGAAGAATTCCAATTCTCCCAGAGCGAAAAGCTCCAAGCCAGTGTTTCTCTGGTAAAGAGAATTGGCCTTGTGCAGAATATTATCGAGAGCAAAGGAAGTCCGTTCCCCATCCTTGTTCAGAAACCGACAGAAAAAGTCTAGGCTTCTTTTATCAAATGGATTGAGAAAGGCTGTTTTATACTCTGGAACGACATACAGGTCGGACACATCGGCATCCACAATTCCTTTGAACAGAGAGGAGCCATCCACCCTTTCTCCGAAAGTAAGAATATTTTCAGCTTGATCCTTCCCGATGACAGGTATTTTGAGTTCTTTCAACCGTCCGTCGAGAGCCGTGTAATGGAATGTGAGACGTTCGATCCCTCGTTTTTCGATGACCCTCAAGAAATCAACCCTTTTGAAGTCCGCAGGGGATTTATCCAATAATTCACTTAAATTTTTGTCCATCGGAAACAGTTATTTTACGAAAAAACACAATTTTTATCCAGACCTTGCTCTGGATGGAGTCTTGTGTTATATGCTTTTTAATGACCATCGACCAGCAAAGAAATCTTCTCAGGATGGAGAATATCACAAAATCTTTTTCTGGAATCAAGGTCTTGGACGATGTGCATTTCGACCTTAATGCTGGCGAGGTGCATGTCCTTGCTGGAGAAAATGGGGCAGGAAAAACAACTCTTATTAAAATCCTGGCCGGTGTGCATACAGATTATGAAGGGGAAATTTATCTGAACAGTAAACAGATGGGTTTCAAATCTCCCCATGATGCTGCTGAATGTGGCATTTCTGCCATCCATCAAGAGATGTCTTTGATCAGCCCCATGACTGTTGTAGACAACATATTCCTCGGCAGAGAGAAAGTCCATGCCAACATATGGATGGATCACAGCTCCCAGAAGGATACAGCTCAGCAGCTTTTGGATCAGCTGGATATCCAGATAGACCTATCTCTACCTGTGGAGGAATACCCGTTGTCTGTACGGCAGATGATAGAAATCGCCAAGGCCCTCGTGTATGATGCTCAGATCATCATCATGGACGAGCCCACATCTGCATTGAATGATTTCGAAGTCAGGCGTCTGTTCGACATCGTACGCGATTTAAGACAGAAAAAATACGGGATCATATATATCTCACACAGACTTGAAGAGATCTATGAGATCGGAGACAGAATCAGTGTTCTTCGCGATGGGAAGTCTATCGGGACCGCCCTTGCCGATGATCTTTCGCCTCAAGAGCTCATCCAGTGGATGGTGGGAAGGGAGATAAGCCAGCAGTTTCCAGAAAGAATGACATCGATCGGAAAGGAAAGATTGAAGGTCGACCATTTCTTCCTGCCCGATCCCTCTAAAGCCAAAAACTGGGTTGTGGAAGACGTCTCGCTTTCCTTGCATGAAGGAGAAATCCTTGGCATCGCAGGGCTCCGTGGATCAGGAAAGAGTGAGTTGTTCGAGGGGCTTTTCGGCGCCTACGGAAGGACAGCACAGGGCAACATCCTCCTCGATGAAGAATCTTTTAAGCTTCGATCGCCGAGGGCCTCCATCGCACAGGGTCTGGTGCTTTTGACCAACGATAGGAAGGGCACAGGGTTGGTGCCTCCGATGGATATCATCCGCAACATCACATTATCTTCGATTAAATCCTTTTCTCCTAAGGGATGGATGCACACCCAGCAAGAGAAGACCTCTGCTCAGAACCACACAGAACGACTAGGAATCAAAGCCCATTCTCTTTATCAAGAAGTCGATACCCTTTCCGGAGGAAACCAACAAAAAGTGGTCCTGGCTAAATGGCTGCAAACAAAGCCAAAAGTCTTGCTTTTGGATGAGCCCACCCTTGGCGTCGATGTGGGAGCGAAGCATGATATATATGCCTTGATGAACCAATGGACATCAGAGGGATTGGCTATCCTTCTCATCACGTCTGAGCTCCCTGAGCTCCTAGCTCTGTCAGATCGCATACTGGTGATGCACCGCGGCAAGATCACAGCTGAATTCACCCGGGATGAAGCCACCCAAGAAAAAATTATCCATGCCGCTATGGGAGAAGAAAAAAAAGCATGAACAAGCAATCTCGGCTAACCGAAAAGTCTGTCACAAAAAATGCCTTGCTGCGATCCCCTCTGCTCAGGGCCTTTGCTGCACTGGTACTTGTATTTTTGATCGGGATGGTGTTCCATGCGGAGGGGGCCTTTTTCAAATGGAACACCCACAGGGATATGCTCAGGCATATATCCGTCTTTGCGATACTTGCCTGCGGAATGACCCTGGTTATCATCACAGCTGGAATCGACCTTTCCGTAGGCAGTCTTCTAGGATTAACCGCTGTTCTGTTTTCCCTGTTCTCCATCCAGAAAGCCTGGTCTCCATGGATGTCATTGCTGGCATGTCTCGTCGTTGGAGCTGCCTTTGGAGCCGTGTCCGGTGGTCTTGTCGGCAGGTTTAAAATCCAACCTTTCATCGCGACGCTGGCCATGATGGTCTTTGCTCGAGGAATGGCCAAGTGGGTGTCTGGGGGACAAAAAATATCCACTGCTGTCCTCCAGCCGGATGGAACCTATCATTACGTAGAAGTTCCGCCCATATTCAATTTTCTCAACTCAAAGATACTCAACGAGAACATCGCCGTAGTCACATTGATCTTCTTAGGATGTATTCTGATCTGTTGGATCATCCTGGCAAAGCTCAGATGGGGGCGGTATATCTATGCCATAGGTGGAAACGAAGAAGCAGCAAGATTGTCAGGAATTCCCATCATCAGAACCAAGCTGCTCACCTATGGTTTAAGCGGACTGTTCTGTGCTGTGGCCGGGATCTGCCAGGCCGCTCAGGAACTCCAAGGGGATCCTGAAGCTGGCATGACCTATGAGTTGACAGCCATAGCCATCGTAGTGATCGGAGGAACAAACCTTATGGGAGGACGAGGTGGTATCGGGCTGACATTTATCGGAGCAATGACTATCGGTTATTTGGAGAAGATCCTCAGCATCAATGCCGTGGGAGAAGCCAGTCGGCTGATGCTTACCGGAGCCATCATCGTGGGGGCTGTGCTCTTTCAAAAAACACGAAGATGATGTAAAAAGCAATACCTAGGAGAATCCTTATGAATAAAACAACGATACAGTCATATTCAAAAATCAGGATATGCTTAATTGCCCTCTCCATTGCGCTTTTATCATCTGTGAGCTGCAAGAAACAGGATGAAAAATCAGGTGCTGAGATGGAAAAAGCCGAGGCAGCAGATGTATCGGCTTCACGGTGGACTATAGGAATGAGTCAGTGCAACCTTGGGGAACCGTGGCGTGTTCAGATGAACCTGGATGTGAAGAATGAAGCCGAGAAACATCCTGAGCTCAAGGTTGTCTTCAAGGATGCCCAGAATGACTCCCTCAAGCAGAGGTCACAAATCGAAGAATTCATAAACGCAGGGGTTGACCTGATCATCGTGTCTCCTAAAGAAGCAGCCCCTCTCACCGCTCCGGTTGCGGCTGCTTACGAGAGCGGCATCCCCGTTATCGTACTTGATCGCAGGGTGTTAGGGGAAAAATACACCTGTTTCATCGGCGCGGATAATAAAAAAATCGGAAAAGCTGCTGGGGAATGGATCGTCGAAAGGCTCGGAGGAAAGGGGCGAGTCGTTGAACTCAAGGGACTGATGACATCCACACCCGGGCAGGATAGGCATACGGGTTTCCGGGATGGAATCAAGGGAAGCGAGATCGAAATTATCTTCGAAGCGGATATGAAGTGGCTCGAACCGGAAGCACGGAAAGAGATGGAATCGGCCTTAGCCCGATTCGAAAATATTGACCTTGTCTATGCCCACAATGATCCTGGCGCACACGGCGCCTATTTAGCCGCCAAGGCAGCAGGAAGAGAAGAGGACATCATCTTTGTCGGTATCGATGCCTTACCCCATGAGGGACAGATATATGTCAAGCAGGGAGTTTTAGGAGCAAGCTTTGAATATCCAACAGGAGGAAGAGAAGCCATTCGAACTGCACTGGAAATTTTCGGCGGAAAAACCATTGAGCAGGAGATCGTCCTCTCTTCCAGAGTTTTCACAAAAGAAAATATCGATCAGGGAGGTGAATGGCTCAGGTAGCCCCTACAAACTTTTCCTTATGTCCTCCAGCTCGGCAGCTCGTGGATAAGCATTCTTTTGACCAAAGATTGACAAATCCCAGGTATCATTTCTCCGGGGAATCAGGCTGTCTTGTTTCGACCAACTCCAGAGTGTATCTTTTTTTCAGCTTCATTCCGGCAGCACCTAGAATGACTCGAATAGCCTGAGCGGTTCTCCCCTGCCTTCCGATCACTTTTCCTACATCCTCAGGAGCAACCTTTAATTCAAGGATCGAGCTCTGCGCTCCTTCCAATTGGGAAACATGCACCTTGTCCGGATTGTCCACTAATGCTTTGGCAATCAATTCAACAAGTTCTTTCACTGTAACCTCCTTTAAACCTTATAATACTTTATTCATTCAAGCCCAAGGACTGTATCATTTTTTTCTTTTTCCCCGACGTGAAGGAATCGTTAAGCGTAGTGAAGGCTTATTCTTCCCACCCTTACTTGCTGGTCTTTTTTTTTGTTCGCTTCTCTTCATCCTGGCCTTCCTTTTGACATTTTCAGATTTTTCTTTCCCGTTGTGAAGAACTCCCATTATGACCTCCGTTTGATGAACTCACCTTAAAACGGCTAGGACTCTTCTTTATCAGCGGTAACATTCTCTTTTCTTTCCGTAACTCTATCCTTATTAAAGCAGGTTTGCTTTCTTTTTTCAATTTTTGAAAAAAAGACCATTTGTCCGATCTTTCATTTTTTGTGATTGAATCTATATGGCCGCGCTTCGCTCGCTATGACATTTTCTATCGTCAATTCTGGGCGATTCTTTATCTTTGCAATAAAATTGCTATAATGCTAACCTGAATTATCCTGGTTGATTCTGAAAATGGAGGCAGCTTATGAACAAAACTGTCGATATATACCTGCCGCTGGATAGTCGGAAAGAGCCGAACGACGAAGTCTGGCCGATCACCATGAAGCAGCTCGAAGCACTGACCTCGACGATAGAAAAATTGGGCTGGACGGCTAACGTGCTCAATCCGGGGGGACCTATCACAAGTGTGGCCCAGGGAATGGATGTGATTAAAGAGGCAAAGGGGGATCGTTTTATCAACTTCATGGGAGGCTGGGCCTATCCCGATTTTTCTGTGAGTCCGATGTGGCAGCTTCCAAAGGATCTTCCAAAATTGATGGTCGGGAGCGCCATTCCAGACTATCCAGGGAGTGTGGGACTCTTGGCAGCACAGTCGGGTACGGCACATGTCGGTATCTCGTGTGATAGATTATTTGTGGAAAGATTCGAAAACCATCAGGAATATGCCGATGCGCTAGAGACGTTCTTGGACACAGGGTGCTATGCCCTTCCCTATCCCGATATGATCGATGTCCAAGCCACAGAAGAGCAAAGGGAAAAGGCTCGGTTGGTTATCGAGCATTTAAGAGGTTCGATCTATGGCGCCGTAGGACCCCGCTCCATGCAGATGTGGAACAAGATCTCTGAAGCAGACTTTCTGAGACACTTTGGTATTTCTCGCGAAGGGTTCGATGGACTTCGCCTGCTGAAGATGGCAGAAAAGATCCCCGACAGCCGTGCAGAGGCAGCAATGAATTTCCTTATCGAGAAGGGTATGAATCTCAAACTAGGAGAGGACCCGATTAAATTTCTCACTAAAGACATGGTCCTCTTCCAGATGAAAGTCTATTTTGCCCTTCTCGAGCTCAAGAATCGGTTTGGATTGGATTTCATCGGTGTCCAGGATCAGTTGGACTGGATAGAGCATTATCCTACGACAGACTTAACGCTGGGGATTTTGAATAACCAGCTCAGACCAGAGACAGATGGAGAGACTCTGGTGGCTGCAACAGAGGCTGATGATGGAGCCGCCTTGACCATGCAGATCCTGAAGCTGATGAGCGGCGGACAGCCTGTAGGGTTCAATGATCTGCGCTATTGGGATCCCCATCAAGGTCTCTACTGGTTCGTCAATTCCGGAGCTCTTGCGCCTTTTTTCGCTCATGGACGTCACGATTCTCTGAAGGGCTCCTGGTCCGAACGGCAGACCTACATGTATTTCAAACAAGGCGGGGGGACCTGTTCAGTCGTGGTTAGAATACCGGGAATTGTCACTTGGGCCCGAATATCCTATCGCAATCAACAGATGTATCTCTGTGCAGGTCGGGGGATAACCGATGTCCCTACAGAAGATCAGTGGAAGGAAAGGTCTGCCAAATGCAGTCCGGATTGGCCTCATTGGTATTTGAAGCTCTGCGGTCCGATCGAATGCAAGATCAACTCAAACCATCCCATTACCGTATTGGGCGATTATCTTGGCGAGCTAAAGGCTTTTGCTGAAGAGATAGGCATTCCTTTCGAATGTTACGACACAAAAACGCCGGAGGAGATGACACCATAAATCACTGATGATACATGAAGTTGGCATTCAAATTATGAAACACTCATTATTCATCCTGAATGACTTTGTGCAATATGACGACGCCGCGTGCGGCGAGTTCCTGTATAAAGGGCTCGTATAATTCATCATCGAACACATTTTCGGGAAACAGGACTCCTCTCTGCTTAATCTTGCCTGAAACAAGCATCTGAGCCGCAATCGATGCAGGAAAGCTCGTGGTCTTTGCCATGGATGTGTAATCTTTCTCGGAATCATAATAGTCGACCATCTCGAAGACATGTATGTCTGCTTTTTCATCCTTCGTACCTCGGACTACGACTCTCAGCAAAGTCGCATCCCTCTCATCCCCCAATTTCAACCGCTCATCCAGAAGCACTTCCAGGACTCTCCGTGGAACGACTTTCTGGCCATCTACATCGACAGGTTCCCAGGAAAGAAGTCCACAGGCTTTGAGCGTCTCCACTCCATCGACATGCCCTTGGTGCCTTATAGTCTTCTGGGCCAGCCCATCCTTGACTCTTCCCTGCAGGGTATAGACCATCGAATTCAGACCATCGGTGTAAAAACATTCCATCTTTGTAAAAGGAACGGGGAACTGTATGTGCTCCACACCGGATAAAGGAGGCACTCTTTTTATTTTTCCATCCTCGAGAATCATCACCTCTCGCTGATACAGATTCAAAAGACTCTCGACAGCATACACAATCCTGTAATTCAGGGGAGGCTTGGACTCGACAGGAACTCCTCCGACATAGATCTTTGCCTGCTCCACTTCATCAAGAAGACGCACACCCCTTCCTGCGCAGACATTGGTTATACCTGGGGAAACGCCCAATCCAGAAATTATGGTAATCCCCTTCTCCTTGGCACTCCCATCATATTCCATCCGTTCTAACGGTCCTTCCCCTACCAGATCGACATAATGGATGCCTTTCTCGACAGCCGCATCCAGGGCCATAAGACTATGCTCATGCAGGAGAGCACACAGGGCTACATCTTTTTCCTCCATGATACCAAGTCTCTGGCTCTCATCCTCGATATCTCTCTGCAGGGGCAAAAGCCTGTCACTCTGTATGAACTCCGCCGCGTGCCTGAGTTGCTCAAAATCGATATCCACGAGAGTCACTCTGCTCTCGGGATCACTCTCGATCAGATCTTTTGCCAAAACAATCCCCATCTTTCCTGCTCCCATCACAAGATAATGTGCCATGTTTCACTCCTCCAGGGATTATTCATAAGATTTTTTCATAATTCAGGCTGCTTGATCTTGGTCACTATCCCGCTTAGATCATTCTCCTTGAGCAATTCATCGAAGGCTGGAATATCCTTATCGAGCAGTTCTTTAAACTGGCCTTGATATGTCGCGATCTTTTGCTTGAACATCTCGTGTACTTCAAGAGCCTGGTTAGTAGGAGGATGGTCAACGCTCGCAACATTTCCTGCCAGCATACTGATCTTGCCATACAGTTTCATCGGCCATCTCAGGATATCCTGACTTCCTCCTGTTAGCTTGAGCTGTACGAGGTGTTCTTCCACGTCCATCAGTTTTTTGTCGAGCTTCTTCCCCTCCTCCATGACATCCTCAGATTCTTTGTTCTCTTCGAGCATTTCGAAAAGATCATAAATCTGCTTCCGGATCCATTCGATCCTGTTCACCATCTTGACCACCTCATTACTGTTTTCCCGAAGCTCCAACAGCATTTTGAGCTGTTTCTGGATGTCTTCCTCTGTCCCATGCGCGTTTGGATCTTTTTTAACAACGAGATCCTGTTGGAGTTCCTGTTCGCCAATAACGAGCCTCACGGTGTACTTGCCCGGAGCAGCCAGGGGACTGATAGGACCTCCCCAGCTCACATAAGAACGCCATCCAGACTTTCCCAGGTCAATCCAATCTGCGTATTTGGATTTTGTCCTCAGCTTGATCCTCTCCGATGGTTCATACCTTAGGTTCCATACCAAACGGTTGATCCCGATATTATTCGTTCCTACCAGGGTTTTGACAACCTCTTCCTTCCCGTTCAATATCTCGATCTTAATCTTTCCCTTGGCCCTTGACTTCAAATAATAGTTGATAAAAGCACCATAAGGAGGATTTTCTCCTCTGGAAGGCTCTGAGGAATCCGCCATCGGCGTGCTTCTAGACCGAAACCTGTAGGCGGGCCTGGGGGTAAACAGATGGAACTCCGATTCGAGAACTTCTGGAGTAAACTGCTGTAAAGGCGTAATATCATCCAGAATCCAGAATCCTCGTCCATAGGTGGCGACAACCAGATCATTGAAATGCTCCTGTACAACCATCCAGTGTGCCGGTGCATGAGGCAGGTTGCTCTGTAAAGGAATCCAATCCTTACCGTCATTGAATGAAACATAGATCGCATTTTCCGTCCCCAGATAGAGCAAACCTTTTCTCGTAGGATCTTCTTTTATACAATGGGCATAGCTGAAAACACTTTTGGGAATATTTGTGCTGATCAGTTTCCAGCTTTTTCCATAATCTGCTGTCTTGTACACATAGGGATCTCTGTTGTTGACCTGATGGAAATCGACGCTGATGTAGCAGGTCCCGGCATCAAAGCGTGAAGGTTCGATATTGCTCACTGTGCCCCATGTCGGCAGGTTGGGGATATTTTCGCTGACATCCGACCAATCTCCCCCGCCATCTCGTGTGACATGCACCCGTCCATCATTCGTTCCTGCCCAGATTACACCTTCCTCGAGAGGCGATTCGGCCAGGGCAAAAATCAAACAAGCGTATTCCACGCTTGCATTATCGGGAGTCAAACCACCCGAACTCTGCTGTTTGCTCTTATCGTTGGTGCTTAAATCTGGGCTGATGACTGTCCAGCTCTGTCCGCCGTTAGTGGTCATGTGAACGTGCTGGCTTCCCACATAGATTTTGTCATGATCATGGGGCGAGATGCAAATCGGAAAGGTCCATTGAAAGCGGTATTTCAGATCTGCTGCCGGCCATCCCATTCCATAATCCGGCCAGACATCGACTGATCGCGAAGTCCTCGAACGCTCATCATATCGATCCAGGGAACCTTGATAATTTCCTGACCAGACGATGTGATTGTCCACAGGATCAGGAATAGCGAAACCGCTCTCCGAACCTCCACAGCTGTGCCACTCTCCTATTGGAATCCCCGTGAATCCATAAAGGCTGTTGCTCGGACCCCGTTGGGAAGGGCCATCCTGACGATTCCCGTACACATAATAAGGAATCTGATTGTCCACAGCCACATGGTACATCTGAGCGATGGGAAGTCCGTGCCCTCTCCAGGATTTTCCCCTGTTGGTGGAAATGGAGATATACTGGTCATTGCCCACGACCATCCGATCCGCATCGGTGGGATCGATCCAGATGTCATGGTTGTCCCCTCCCACCATGGGCGCTGTACCGAAAGTTTCCCCGCCATTGAGTGACTTCTGGAAACGGACCGCACAGAAGTAAATCTCATCGGGGTCATCCGGAGCGACTGCACAGCGGGAATAATAGTGGGGGCGCTGAGTCAGGTTGTGGTCATGGTTAACCAGCTTCCAGTTCTCACCGCCATCCTCCGATCGCCACAGCACACCGCTCGAGGTTTCCTGTCCCTTCCAGGGCACACCATCACCTGTCTCGATCAACGCATAAATCCTGTTGGAATCACTGGGGGCCATGGCCAGGGCAATTTTTCCTAAGGGGGATTTGGGCAGTCCATGGTCCTCGATCCTTTTCCAGGTCGATCCTCCATCTTCGGACTTGTAGAGACCGCTTCCCGGTCCTCCGCTCTCTCTGCCCCAGGTGTGAATCTCCAACTGCCACATGCCGGCAAAAAGAATCCTCGGATTGTTGGCATCCAACACCAGGTCTGAACACCCGGTGTTCTCGTCGACAAACAGCACCTTTTCCCAGGTCTCGCCTCCATCAACGCTTCGGAAGACTCCGCGGTCGAGTTGGGGCCCGTAACAGTGCCCCAGAGCAGCGACAAAGACAATATCAGGATTGGTGGGGTGGATGAGAATCCGACCGATCCTCCCTGTGTTTTCCAGGCCCATGTGTTTCCAGTTCTTGCCGCCGTCTGTGGATTTGTATATGCCGTTTCCAATCGAGATATTGCTCCGGATAAAGGCCTCCCCTGTCCCGGCCCAGATGACATTATGGTCAGAGGGAGCCACTGCCAAGGCTCCGATGGACTGGGCTTCCTGGTCATCAAAGACCGGTCTCCAGCGGATCCCACAATCCTCTGTCTTCCATATCCCTCCAGAGGCGGCTCCCGCAAAATAAGTATACGGATCCCCGGGAATGCCGACAACTGCACTCACTCGATTCCCAACGGGACCGATATGGCGGTATTTGAGCTTACTGAAAACCTCGGTCTCGATCTCCTGAGCAGAACTCGGCCCTTGAAACACCAAAAAGACAAATATCAACAGAGACGAAACCGTTATACTTCTGGACAAGAAGGCATTCTTTTTTCCGGCCATGGAAACCTCCTTTTTAGCTTTATGATCCTGTATCATTGTCCGAAAATTAAGTGTTTAAAATATAAAAAATAAGAGGAAATTACAATCAAAAAACCTAATTCATTTATGCCTGATTATCTGTCTTGTGTCTGACTGAAAAGCCATTCGAAGAGTCTAGGGTTGCTGTAAGCCTCGATCCAGGATCGGTGCCCTATGCCTGGATACTCTGTGTATTTAGGATTGCCTCCTGCTTCCTGGATGGCTGCAATCATATCGCGGGACCACTTGGGGATGACCAATCGGTCTTCAGCCCCATGGAAAGCCCAAATCGGGACGTGGGCGATTCGTTCTGCTTGGGTGATATCTCCCCCGCCGCAGACTGGGACTGCTGCTGCAAATAGGTCCGGTTTCCTCTGGACCGCATCCCAGGTGCCGAATCCCCCCATAGATAAACCGGTGATATAAATGCGTTGGGGATCGATCTGCGGATACTCCCCCTGCAGAACTTCGACAAGTTCCAAAGCCATCCTTATTGCATCGGTCGGCTTTTCGGTCATGGTATAAGGGGAAGACAGATCCTCCAATGCCGAAACCCAAAAATCATCGAGGGGACATTGGGGTACGGCAACAAAACATGGATATTTCTCCATGTTTTCATCTGTGGCAAAATTTTTCACACCCCATTTGAGCTGTGCGCTGTTATCGTCTCCCCTCTCCCCGATTCCATGGAGAAAAAGAACCAGTGGGTATTTTTCATGCTCTTGGAACATTTTTGGCCTGAGTAAGCGATAAAGCAAAATATTTCCGGATCCATCTTTGTACTGCATCGGCTCGAAACGCGATGCAAGATCGGCTTCTTGACAAAAAATCCATCCCGCTCCCCATGTCAACATAAGAAGAAATGCAGTTTTTAAAAACTCTCTACGATCCAACATGTATTTATCCTTTCGTATATGCTTGAAATTAATCCCGATCACAAATTGGGCCTTACTCCTATTTATGCCTCATTCTTCGCCCAAGAACTTGGCGATGTTTTCCATGTATTCGCGGATCGGAAGCTTCTGAGTGCAGGACATCTCGCACTCCCCGCACTGGGTACAGTCCGAGGCCCTTTTACCGCCTAACCAGCGCTCGTCATCGTCGAGATAGACCTTATAGACCCTTGCCGTCTCCTCAGGCTGCTTCATCCTCACCCGGTCCCACATCTGAGCATACAGGTGAATCTGTATATTCTCAGGGCAGTGCTCGAGGCAGTATCCACACCCGGTACAGAACGACTCTCCGAGTGATTCAAATTTTTGAATCAGACGTTTGACCACAGCTGGATCCGGACCTTTGATCGATTCGGCTGTCTTGACGTTGAATTCCACCTCACCGACGTTTTTCATCCCTGAAAGGACGACCGTTATCTGCGGATGGGAGAAATTGAACCGGAGGGCTGCCGCTATAAACGAATCGGATGCATCCTCCTTGAACCTCTTCAGCCTCTGTTCATCTCTCGTCAGAAGACCTCCCCCCAGCGGATTCATGGTAACCACCGCACATCCTGCCTCGGCTGCCGCCTTTAAGCCTTGTTCTCTGAATTCATGGTTCATCACGTTGTATCCGAGGGTGATGCCCTCGAAAACATCCGCTTTGATCACGGCAGCGATATCTTCTCCAGAAGCATGGGTTGAGCAGCAGATGTGCTCGATCAGACCCTCTTCCCTGGCTTTCACGGCTCCTTCATAGGGACCGCCTGGTTTCATGATCGTCTCAAACTGCTCCAGATCCAATATGCACCACATGTTGTAGAAATGGATTTTCTCACATCGCAGCTTTTTGAGCTGGTCGTCGATGCGCCGTCTGACATCATCTGCTGTCGGATCAGCCCTGTAATGGGACTTGGTAGAGATGTATATATCCCTCTCCGTATTTTTTGGGAGCGAATCTAAAGCCTTACCGATAAAGGTCTCTGATGTGTCATGGCAGTATCCAGGGGCAGTATCGAAATAATTGATACCGAGTCCGACCGCTCTTTGCACGGCACGAACAGCCATCTCCTCATCATCGGGATCAAAACGCATCCCGCCGAATCCCAGGATCGAAACTCTTTTTCCTGTTTTTCCGAATTCTTTATAGCGCATTCCAACTCTTCCTTTTTAGCATCACGCGTTAAAGCAGAAACTCAAACTTTTAAGAAGAGATATTATATAGATTTGGAAAGGAAGGATAAAGGAGCATATTAATCGAAATTCATTCTTGTCAGCATTTCCTTAGTTATGAGGTCTTAGTCGAGGCCAGTAATATTTCCTGACTTCATCTTCCGGAAGAAACATCATGGCCTTCTTGAGAAGCGCTTCCAACTCTTTTTTAAAAGGATAGCGTGGATTTAAGCCGAACAACCGTACTCTTCCCCTTAATCGACTGTACAAAATCCCATGACTTTCTAGTTTTGATAATTGATTCTGAACCGTATTGAGATTGAACTGGAACGCCCGTGCGATCTCTCTGGCGTAACCATCTCCATGGGAATACAGAAAAAAGAGAATTTTTTCTTTCTTTTCTGACTCAAAAAGCGCTTCTAACATTGTCTATCCTTTCGAGAAAGTCTTTTGACTGATGCCATGGGTCATATGACCAATCCAATCAGTATATTAAGCCATATATAGAAAATGTCAAGCTTCTCTCATTCCTTATCATCGATTCAGTATAACATTTCCATATTTATCCTCCCAACATGCTTCTTCCTTCTCGTTTGTATTCCCGAGATGAATACGATCAGGTTTTGAACCCTATGATTATTTTTTCGTATAAACATACGAAAATCCCGGTTATCCCCAGGACAAAGTCATGTAATCTTGAACATCTCTTTTATGGACATGTTGGAAAACAGCGTCTAAAATGAGTATCGTCTAAATGCATGGAATCCGGAAAAACCACTGATTATAAAAAAGGAGGAAATCATGAAAACGAGCGCAAGATTCGCTCTCATTTTTGCACTGGGACTGTGTGTGTCAGCCAACCTTTTGGCGCAGAAACCTTCAGACATGGTAGGAACTTGGGTGGGAGATGCAACTCTCGAGGGGATGTCTGAGCCCAACGAGTTCACTCTGGTCCTGGAGTTGAAGGAAGGAGAACTCAGCGGACATCTAACCGACCAGTATGGATCGATGAGCGAGGCTCCCATCAGCGAAGTCAAGCTGGAGGATGGAGTGTTCAGTTTTTCCGTTGTCGCAATAGGTCCGAACAGCCAGGAACTAAAACTAATCCTCAAGATGAATGTCGATGGTGATTCGATGAAAGGAACGTTTGAAGTTCCAGATATGGGAATGAGCGGCACCTGGGAGGCAACAAAGCAATAATCTACTTCTTGGAACCCACAATCTCGATAGTGCGGTCAAAACTAAAGGTGCTCATGTCATAACGTGCACCGGTTATTAGGATGATATACTTTTCTCTAGGGGTAGGAGGATCAGGAATGATACTGAGGGCGTCTTTCTTAGAAAACTTAACAATCAACTGAGCGTCGGCTAGATTCCATGCAACAGGACTAATCACAACCACATCTCCGGGCACATCTGGATCTTCTGGGCCAATCATCAGAACTGTAGTGGGATCGATTTGATCATAATCATCTCCCCAGAATTTGACCATCACTGTTCCAGAGCTTTTTTCCCAATTCGTATTCCATTTCGTTGGATTGATCTGGATAGAAAGATCTTCACCGTCTTTGGGCATTTTTCCAACGATCTCGATCTTATCCGTTAGTACGAAATCCAAACTGCTACCATTTTCGCCATACTTGCCCTTCACTGTGATGTTATACTCCATTCCTGTTAACGGATCCTCGATGAGTGGGATTGCTAATTTTTGAGGAAATTTCGCCTTGAAATACGTACCGCCGACATTGAACTCAAGGTCAGCATTATCGATCTTCAAAATCCCGTCAGGCCCATAAATCTCGACACTATCTTTCTGGATCATATTGTAACCATCTCCGCTAATTCTAGCCTGGACTTCATCTTCGCTATCGACCCAGTTCAGGTTCCATTTTTTGGGCTGGAATTGAACCTGCAGATCACCTGTGTGTTTTTTGTTTCTTTCCATATGGGCGAGGACTGCCTGGTTATTGGCTTGTACCTCGACGGTTATGTTGATTTCTTCCCCTGATTTAACATCATCGATTTGGATATCGGAGATATCGCTCTGTACAGTCACTTCTACAACGATATTTCCCAATGGAAGATCGTTTATCTGAAAATCGCCATTTCCATCAGGACTCGTGTAAAGAGAGGTTCCCTTTATCCCAATCTGTATCGCGCCTAAGCTGGTCGTGCTGGTCCCCGTAAGAAGGACTGTTCCATTGAGAACCGCTTGCTGTCCCAACACAACATCAGAAGAGAAAGGACTCTGGCTTTTACTGCATTGGAATCCCAAAAGAGAGATAAAAATGATAGAGATGATTAGAAAAGGTCTTGTTTTCATTGAACCTCCTCCATTTCCTCCGCTTCAAACGGATGTGCAAAAATCCAAAATCCGGGGGATTCCTCGTTTATATATTATATTTAAACAAAGCAAAGTGCAAGTCTACCACCCTTTGAGATGAATTTTTTTTTATTTATCACCCCCCCTTTTTTTCTTCTTGACCTTCCCTTTGCCTGTTTGGTCCTTCTTATTCTTGCCCTGTTTTCCTGTCATCTTTCCCTTTGCTTTCCAGCTCTCCTCATTAATGGTGAGGAAGTTCTTCCCTTGCCTCCGCATCTCCATGACCACTTCGGGTTTTAGCTGGTAGTGCTCTGACATAAACCTGAGATTGATAAGGTCGATAACCTCATAATCACTCAGAGCGATCTTTTTCCATTCCTTCTTGGGACGGTACTTCTTATAGTGCCCATAAGCATTACCATAAGGAGGTCCTATCTTCTTCGCTGTAACAGGAACATAGAAAATCTCTGGAGTGAGACCATAGCGAAAGGTGACATCGAGCCACGACATTCCCTTTATCCGAAGACCGATGATGACCGAAGGCTCGACACGGGCTCGCGCAGCTAGGAAGTAGACAACAGGGAGTTCCTCGTCACGAAGGCGGTACCGCTCTTTGGTTGCCACCACTTCCCTACCTGGAACACGGTAGTAATCACTGACAGCCAGATAAAAGCTTCGCAGTTTCCCGTCGGCGATGGAAATGCCAAGATCGACTTTGCTGTCTTGTGCCGATAGCATTCCAGGAATCAGAAAAAGGAACATCAAAGACGTGAATTTTTTATTCATGATATTCTCCCTTAGGTGATATCCTCGATTTCTTTAGCCCTCTATTTTCTATAAGTTCTTTCCTTAACGCCGACTTTTCCCCTGATTACTCTGAATTATCCTTTAATACATGTCAATCATCTTTTGGGATGAATTGGAGGGTGAGGGATGGGGGGACTGAAAATAAAGAAATAAGCTGGCACGCCCAAAGGTTCGACATTGGAACTTTTCTGACCGTTCCTGGGGAGAGAGCAAAACTCCAAGAATTAAAGCTTACTTTAGCAGAATAGAAATTTCAGACGAGTGGACTTTAGTGCATGAATCCATTGCGGTTCAGTATATTTATCAATGCAAAAACAGCATTAAAAGTCATATTCATGGAAATCTTTTTTTACTTGCCCAATGCTTGAAAAAATATTTCCTTCTTTCACTCCCTGTGTTTTAGTGAAGTTTTTCGTATAATCAGAAGAGACTGTGCTTTGTTGGACAAATTATTGAATAGATTTCTTCGAACTTTTTCTCTCCCATTGTAGACCGGGCACAGTAAAAAAACGTTCCTTACCATGAATGATGAGCTGAAAGCACCGCATATCATGAACGAAGAACAAACAATCCTCCTCGCCAAGGACGGCAACCCTGACGCCTTTCATAGCCTTTACCAGAGCCACTGGCAAAGAATCTGGCGTATAGCTCTCCGCTACACCCGAGCCGGCGCCGACGCCGAGGACATTATGCAGGAAACCTTTATCCGGGCCTTTGAAAAAATGCACACCTATAAGGTCCACAGCGCCTCACCCTTTGCCGCCTGGCTGAACACCATCTGTCTCAACTGCACCATGGATTTTCTTCGCCGGCGGAAGTCCAGGCAGCGTAATAAACACCTCTCGATCGGCGACCTTTCCGTGGAGCCGGTCTCATCCAATCCATCACCCGATCAAATAGCAGAAGGAAAACAGACGGGGGAAATAATCCAGGAATCCCTCCAATCCCTGTCTCCACGCCAGAGGATTATTTTTGATATGCGGTTTAACCAGCACATGGACATCCGGGATATCGCCGAGTGCCTGCGTTGCAGCCCAAGCAACGTCAAAACTCAGCTTTTCCGCTCGCTGCGAAAGCTGCGGAAAATTCTGGTGCCTATTTGGGGGAAACAATGAACTGCAAACAATCGGAAAAAGCTATGATCGTTGCCGTATTCGGTACTTTGAGAGAAGAAGAGAGGACGGCTTTAAAAGAGCATGTGTCTCGATGCCGCAAATGTGCACAGCGCTGGGAACAAACACGTGATCTTCGGAAGCAGACTGATAGAATGCCCTCTTTCCCTCCTCCCGATCCGGATCGTTCCTGGACCGTCATATCCCATCATCTTTCGAAACGCCGCCGGCTGCCTGATCGAAAAAGAAATTGGATGTGGGCCCCGGCTGCTGCCGCCCTTCTGATCGTTTTTGTCGCCGGCTTCTTTTTCGGGCGCCGTCTGTTTCTGGTTCCGCCAGCAGCGCTGACCCAGGCGCCTCTGGATCTTTCGGAGACATCATTCGAATCCTATGCCGATTATCTGCAGCCCGTTCTTGTGGACTTTCTCAACCGGAACGGCGTACGAAATCCAGAGTCCGTCAGAGGGCTGGAACAGCGTATCGTCTCAGATCTTCTGGATCGGACCAGGCTGTTCAAAAGCCTCATCCCGGAAGACGGCAGCCCTGCCCTGAGGGAGCTTCTTCAGGATCTGGAGCTCATTCTGACGGCCATGGACAACCTGGAGCCTGGGGACAGGGACACGGCAAGGCACCTAGTTGGATTGATCAGGGAAAAAGACGTTTCACTCAGACTGCAACAACTCATCAGGACCCAATCCACACTCTGAAAACGGAGGATCACATGAATATTTTGCGACGAATCACCATCTGGGGATGGATAATATTTGGGGGGCTGACCATGGGGCAGAGCACTCTTCTGCACGCCGCTTTTGCGAATGTCCCATACCCGGTTTCAACCCGCCCAACGGCACACGCAGAGAGCTCGGACAGGGAGATGGACCAGTTTTTCCAAGCCAAGGAACACGTCTTCAAATACAATTGGAAAGAAGCACGCCACGGATTCGAGTCCTACCTCAAGGACTACCCGCAGGGGCGGCTTCGCGATGAGGGCCTCTACTGGCTGGCCAGCAGCTTGAACATGCTGTCCAAGGGTGAAAAAACGGAAGAAAAAATCGCCAAATTCAAGGAAGCAGCCATCGTCCGGATCAATGAATTGATCGACAATCACCCAAAAAGCCTTTGGCGGGACGATGGAATGGCACTCCGCATCGAGATCGCATCGCAACTTATTTTGATGGGACATGAGGGTTACACACCCATAATCGAGGAAGCCGTACGGACACAAAAAAAGGATGTCCGTCAACTCCGGATGCTGGCGCTCAACGCCCTTGCCGGCCTTGACGCTGACTATGCCCGCCCTTTACTCGAAAATATCCTGAAAACGGATAAAGACTCGCAAATCCGGAAACAATGCGTTCAGCTCCTCGGCAGCCATTTTCCCGATGTATCCCTTGACCTGCTGCAGAAAATAGCCGCGGAGGATAAAGACGCACAGATCCAAAAAGAAGCGCAATCCTGGATCGATCGTATTGCCCGAACCAAAATCCCGGTTTACATGAAATACAACATCTACGGCAGCCGGCTTCTGGACGAATCAATCTATGATGAATTCCCCGAAGGAAAGATCCGCACCATTCCACTGGAAGTTGAGGGTCCCCTAGAATCAAGGAACATACGGGATCTTGTTCGGACGGTTTTTAACGGCAAGCTGTCTACCCTATCGAGTTCTGCTAACGGCGTGATTCCCTATCCCGGGTTTTTTCTCCAGGAGCGGTTCACGATCATGATCAACCGGGCGGGGGATTACCAGCTTTGGATCAAACCGGATGAACTCGACGTAACAGAAGACCGGATCACAGGCGTTGTCGAATTCCGCCACCGCAAAACAAAAGAAAAGCAGGACGTCTTTTTCCAGTTGAACAGAGGAGAAACCAAACTCCTCAGCACCCGCAGCGGCAACATAATTTCCCTTATGATCATTCAATTCAGGGAATGGGCTGCGGAAGAAGGACGAATGGGAAAGATGGGATTTCCGGATACACTCACCATCAACACAGAAAAATCCGTCCTCGCCAAAGAGTGGGGCCTGCTGGCGAAGATTTTCGGGAAGGGAGATAGGGATTCCTATAACACAACATTCAATGTGATGGATTGGAAGGTCCGTTCCACCAGGGAGAGTTGGCCTCTCGATGAAATTACCGGAAAGACTGGCAAGTGCGACTTCGCTCAGGCGGAGGCCCTCTCAACCCTTCCAAAGGGCTGGAAGCTGATCGGTAACATCCTCCTCCTGTATAAGGAAAGACAATTCATCGGACGTAAAGCGGTTCTTCTGGATCCGAAGGGAAAAACGGTAGCTGTTGGTAATGAGATCATCGTCCCCGTCGACGATCCGGAAAATTTTGAGGTGAAAGGCGCACGCCGCATTGAACAGATCGAATCCGAGCTTCCCGATTACGGCCCTCTGGAAGCCCAGGCTGTCTTCCAAATCGAGCCGAATCTTGAGATCCAGACGGACCGCAAGTATTTCAGTATGGAAGAATTCAATCGGAATCTGATCGGATTCGGGCGCTCCAAAGCACAAATCCCCGAACGAATCTCTTCCTCGCCAGAAAAAAAGACGGATGCGTATGACATTTATATTCGTTCTCAGACGTCAGGCCGAAAATGGACGCTGCTCGGGGACATCTTCTGGATCAAAAACCAGAATCGACTCATCGGATTCGGGGCTCTTGTCATAAATCCCGGCCGGGAACTGAAGGCTCAAGGTCTGATATCCGTCCCTCTTGATAACCCGGCTGCCTATAGAGTGCTTCAAGGAAAAGCCTGGAAAAAGAAGGAAATCATCGAGCAAGCGGATGAGCGGAATACCCGCTATTACTATCCCTGCCAAATATCCGATGTCCATGGCTGGGAAGTGTTGACGACCCTCAACTCCAGTCCGCCGCCCATTAGAGGGGGCAAGACTGACTACAGCCTCGCCCAGGCCACGTGCACCCATGATGGCATGGAATGGATCCTGATCGGTCATATCATGTTTCTCCAGAAGGAGAAAACCTTCCTTGCCCGGCAGGCTGCTCTGATCAATTCGGACGGCAATATCGT
>Ga0209636_10000301_pt1 | contig 45292 bp, 47 predicted proteins | sample DeeMarSWOR152_54_FD_187464 | JGI IMG/M metagenome (GOLD analysis project Ga0209636, IMG submission 187464) | Marine sediment microbial communities from White Oak River estuary, North Carolina - WOR-1-52-54 (SPAdes) (version 2) | ecosystem: Environmental > Aquatic > Marine > Intertidal zone >...
TAGAAAAAAGATGCTCTGTTGCGTTAACGGCAGCTTCGGCAAGAGATTTGCAGAGGTAGCTGTCTCAAATGGAAAGATAGCGGAGACCATTGAGCCTCCTTTAGGAGAACCTGTCACACCAGCTTTGCTGGATGAGAACCTGTCGAAATGCCCAGATGTTGAAGCTGTTGCAATCACTCATAATGAAACCAGCGTGGGCTTGATAAACCCTTTGCAAGAACTTGCTGAGGTTGTAAAAAAGCACGGTAAACTGTTATTTGTTGACGCGGTAAGCTCGATGGGTGGAACTGAGATAAAGGTCGATGAATGGGGTCTCGATGTTTGTTTCGCAGGTTCACAGAAATGCTTTGGGGTTCCTCCTGGTCTCAGTATGGGGAGCGTAAGTGAGGAGACCCTGAGGAAATCGGAAGTTGCAGAGAACAAAGGTTGGTACTTTGATTTCAAGTTATGGGAAGAATATCAAGAAACTGCGGGTACACCTGTGACCTCAGTGATACCTCAGATAGCTGGCTTAAACAGAATCTTGAAGCTACTAGACAGCTGGGGAGGCAGAGAAAAATACTTTGCTCTATATGCCGAAAGGAACAGAAGAATTAGGGAAGGAATACAGAAACTAGGATTGACTTTATTTCCAAAAAAAGGTTATGAAAGCCCCACAGTAACCTGCATAAACGCAACGGGCAACAAGAGTGGACTTGAAATATACCAAAAAATGCGCGAAAAAGGATTCGAACTCGCAAAGGGTTACGGAAACATAAGAAATACTACTTTTAGAATCGGAAATATGGGCTATATCAAATTTGAGGACATAAAATCCATGTTGGAAGCACTTGGGGAAGTCTTAACCGATCTCGAGTGAAAACGACATATCGCTTCGAGCGCGCATGAAGTCAATTAGAATGTCCTGTTGATTGCAGACAGGATATCGAGGGTTAAATATGCGCGCATAAACCCATTCATGTGCATTGGAAGAATAGCATATAATGCACTGCGCGCGCAACCACAAACACGTTCAAACGGCAACTCCGCTATCTACTTGACAACTTGTATGTTCGAAGAGTTGCAAGAGGCGTTTACCAAATCACGCCCAAAGGTCGAAATTACTTGGCTCTTCTAACCTAGTTTAGCATCCATTACGCTTCAGATTTCTTGAGCAAATCCTTCTTTTTCTGTTCATATTCCTCTTGAGTGATGTGACCTAGACTTAGTTGTTCTTTCAGCTCTTTCAGCTGGTCTTCTAGCTGCCAGGCTACTGCGTCCTTCCTTTTTTTGAACCTCCGCGCGTGCGTCCTAACAGACAGCTTGTCTCCAAAATTTGGTCGCAGTATATTCTCATAATCTTCTAATATCACAACTTTTTTCTCTGGAATCAAACCTGTAAGGTTCCATCTGTGTTTTTCGTAGATTTCATCCGACGATTTACCCTTCTCTTTGCTTGTTATGATGCTAAGTCTGACCGCTTCGAGCTCGCTCTCCTCTAGCTCAACCTCTCTTATTTCGGAGTTATGTATAACAGAATCAATCTTATCAGCCTTCAAAACCTCTTTCAGATCAGCCTTCAGAAGCTTCTCAGACTTTGTTTGCGCGTACAAAGTCGATAACGCATCAATAGCAAGCATCGCAACGCCGATAGCACCTTCATCATAACCACCACCGAATACCGCACCCCCTGCAAATCCCGCTACAAATACTCTATTGGTGGTAAATGCTAGAACTTTGTTACCCCTTCCCGACGTTGCGCTAATACGGCCTAAGAGTTTTTCACCCTCAATGGTTACAGGCATTCTGGGCGTTTCTATGGAGTGTTTCCCTCGATAGCAGTTCGAGCATATTCTACCCTCTGGCGAATCATATTGCAACTCATATTTGCGGATAATCCTTCCGCAACTCTTGCACTCTACTTCCTCTCTCGTTACATGACTCACAGTAGTTTCACCTTCTTCATTCTTGCATGCTCAGTGTCTAAGAAGAAATAGACTCAATACAATCAAAGAATTGATTATAATCAATACTTATGTCTTTTGTGGTAAACTCAAATTGAATCCCAAATGACCGCGCGCGCTTGAGATATGTCTAGAAGATTTGTCCTTAAATCATTAATACAACTTGAAATGGAATAGCAGGGCAGAAGGTGGGAAAATGTCTAGAGGGAAAAGTTTTGCAGGAATATCGACAACAATATTCATAGTCGGACTGGTTGCTGCAATTCTGACTTCCAGCCTCATCTCAACCGTAGCCACTACACAGTTGGGACTCGTTCAGGGACCTAAAGGTGATACTGGACCGCAAGGATCACAAGGAATACAAGGACCTCAGGGACCACAAGGAGAGACTGGACTGCAGGGACCACAAGGCGAACAGGGCATACAAGGACCTGAAGGACCACAAGGACCACCAGGACTCGGCGTTGAACCCGGATATCTGGTTGCACCAGCCTATGATAGTGGATGGCAAATCACTCCCGCCCCGGGAATATATGGCTTTCAACACGATTTGAACACAACGGAAATATTCGTATATATCTTGGCGATTGACTATGATGATGGCTGGGGTGGACCTCATCAAGTCATGTATGGTGAGTGGATGTGGTGGCGAATGATATCAGAAAACACGGTTTACGTGCACGTTGAAAGTACAAACCTTGAGCCCTATAACGCCCTTCGTGTGATGATCTGGAAGATCTCAGAACCCTAAAACAAAAACCTCCCCTTTTTTATACGCGCGCAAAACTATTTTTTCCCGTCACAGTTCTTTTTTCACGGTTTTTTCGACCAAAATACCTTAAATCAAGCTTCTTTCTCCGTTCTTTCGGGGGCCAGAGCCGTTTGCCTAGCGTTTCTTCCGATGATGTTCGCGATGCAATTAACATAAGTTCATCGGATATTCCAGACGCGAAAGTTCTGAAGATGATCAAGCGAGCTGAGACTACGCTGGAGCTTGAAACCGGAGAAGGGGCAGATCATGGCATTTGCACGGAGGCGGAGAAGGCGAGCGCGATAATAAGGTATTGCGCATGCAAATTACTAGAATCCACTAAGACTTGGTCATGTGTCACTGAAAATGTAAAGTTCTTCTTCATATCGCCGATCGATCATTTGCCCAGGCGGGAGATGCCGAATTTTTTTCTTTGCTAGGTGCTCAAGAAGAAGCTTGTTTGCTTCTCTTGCGTCCATGTTGAGCCATTCTATTGGAACATTCACGAAGAGAGGGCGGGCTGGGATGACGTGGCGTGTTGATTTATGCATAAACACCTCGCCCGAGAGAGCTGCGGTGACGACATCGCTTTTGCTGATCCGTGGTGCAAAGACCGCAGCTATTGCTCTGCCTGAAGTGACCTTGTTCAGAGAGTCGTCTCTTGTTTCGTAACTGATCTTGTAACCAACCGACTCAAGGTTCTTTTCTAGCAGCTTGAGGTACTCATAAATTTTCTTTGTGCTCTCGACATTCCCAGATATGCCATAGCGTTCCGCCGACGTGACTACTCCTATTATGATCTCTCTGTCACACATTTTTCTCTTCAGTTCATTATCTGTAGACTCTTGAAGACTGTAACCCGTTTCTTCCAGATCTACTCTTAGGTTTTCACTTGTTTTTTCTTTGTTTTCTACAGTTCTGAACCAGCTTTCAACCTGTATGCTTGGGTTGTTATAATCAACTAGACAGGCAGGGGCTAGCTTGTAGCCGAGATGCTTAAGGGCGGCTACTCTATGCGTGCCATCCAAAACCACATGGGTTTCCTTGTCAACAATGATTGGGTGCCTGCAAATGCCCTGTTTGATTTCACGACTTAACTGTTTGAGAATCCTCGGAATGAAATCCTCAGAGAGGTGCAACTTTTCAATTTCTTCAAGCTTGATCTCAAGCTCCATTGTGGGATGTGCGATAAGAAAGCCCATTCTAGCACCCTTACATTAGATTCTCATCACATACTTAAAATAGATATGAACCAAAAAGAGGGTACCATAAAAAGTTTTGTTTTGGCGGTGACAAGTCGAACATCGCCGGACAGGTTAAGATGCTTTGAGAGAAGCATCTATCCTCGAGTGAAAAAAATTCTTTGCAAAGTTTGAGTATGGGTCACAGAGTTACGAAGAGGCGACTAAGCTTTCTCTTTTGAAAGCGAATACGTCTCTACAAAGCTTCGAAAAATGGAATCAATTATGGTCAAACCTTAAATTAATTAGGCCTAACTTGATTCTCTGAGGAACAAGCTGTGGACTTGAAGAAAACACACCTGCATAATTTTCATCAGCAATTTGGGCATCTCACAACATTCGCGGGATTCGAACATGCATTATGGTATGAGGGAGTAATTCCAGAACATCTAGCTGTTAGGAACGCTGCTGGACTGTTTGATGTAACTCACATGGGCCGATGCACCGTGGAAGGTGTCAAAGCGGCCGCTCTGCTCGATTATCTTGTGACACGCGATATTTCTCCGATGAAGATAAACCAAGCGCATTACACGGTTATGTGTAACAATCACGGCGGAATCATCGATGATCTCGTTGTTTTTCGTTTGAAAGAAGACCTCTTTTTTCTGGTGTACAATGCAAGCAATCGAGAAAAAGATTTCCAATGGATACAATCTCATGCCACAGATTTCCATGTACAAACCAGAGATGTCTCAGATGAGGTTACAATGTTTGCTGTTCAAGGTCCTCAAGCCCTTGCTACGTTGCAAAAACTTTCAACTGTAGACCTATTTGATATGCGCCGCTATTGGGGACGCTGGATAGACTTAGGTAATCTCGATGTGCTGCTCACAAGAACTGGATATACTGGCGAAGATGGGTTTGAAGCATATCTCTGGAACACTCCGTTGGAAAAGCCTGAAAAAGCGGAAGAATTGTGGCAAACTCTCCTTAAAGCGGGTGAAGAATATGGCATTATACCATGCGGCTTAGGTGCAAGAGATACCTTGCGCCTAGAGGCAGGTATGTGTCTGTACGGCAACGATATTGACGAGGACACAACGCCTCTAGAGGCGAAGCTAACATTCACTGTGCGTTTTGAGAAGGATAATTTCATTGGCAAAGATGCGCTCTTACGCCAGAGAGTTGAATCTCCCAAACGAGTGCGCGTTGGACTTCGAATGGTGGAACGAGGAATACCCCGTCATGGATACGAAGTCTTTCTTGAAGGCAAGAAAATTGGCCATGTAACAAGTGGAACTTTCTCTCCGTTGTTGCAACGCGGCGTCGGCATGGGATATGTTCCTCCTGAACATGCAGCAGTCGGAACCCAAGTGGAAATAAGAATTCGAAAATCTCTAGCGCGCGCAGAAATCGTCGAAATGCCGTTCTACGACACAGAAAGGTACGGTTGGAAGCGTAGAAAAACCTGACTGCTTTCTCGAAGCATAAGGCCTGCAGCAAACCTCAATTGTTCCAGAAATGTGCACACCGGAGGAGTTGCTTACTTGATCTCTATGTATTCATAGGCATCGCTTAGTTTTTCGAAACAGAAATGTACTTTCTGAAAGTCCTTTCTGAAGTTCGTAACGTCTTCTCTTACCTTCTCTGGAGGTTCCTTGTCTTCAATCACTCGCTTAATAAACTCCGCTATTACCTCCATCTCTTGTTCTTCCATACCTAACCTGGTTATTTCAGAGGTCCCCAGTCGAATTCCTCCAGGGTTCATGTAGTGTCTTCCTTCCCGAATGTCCCACGGCAAAAGGTTGCGATTGATAATGATGTTTGCCTTTTCAAGCTCGTTTTCGATGTTTCCTCCATCTCCAATTTCAGTTACATCAACAAGCAGAACGTGAGACTGTGTGAAACCTTTATGTTCCCCCAGAACCTTGAAGCCTCTCTCATGGAGCGCCTGTCCCAGCGCCTTCGCGTTTCTAATGATCTGTCGGGAATATGTTCTTCCGAATTCCATCATCTCTGCTAAGGCAACGGCCACTCCTGCGACGTTATGTAGATGATGATTGCTCACGACGCCTGGAAATGTGGCTTTCTTTATTTTCTCGGCATGTTTCTCCCAAGATAAGATCGTTCCGTGCTGTGGGCCTGGCAACGTTTTGTGTGTGCTTAAAGTTACGACGTCTGCTCCTTCTCTCAGTGGATCTTGAAAAGTCTTTCCGGCAATTAATCCTGCTACATGTGCCGCGTCGTAAGCAACGGTGGCACCGAGGTCATGGAAATATTCTTCCATTTCCTTAACTGGATGTGGGAATGGAAGGACACTGCCGCCGAACACAACGAGTTTCGGAGTTTTCTCCGTCTCTACGAGTTCTCCAACTCTTTCAATAGTCTTGTCAATGTCAACATTTAGCTCGTGATGATCTAATGCAAGATATTCGACATTGAGTCCATGGACGGCCCCCGCGGTTCCTCCAAATTTTTTCTTCCCCATAGAAATGTGGCCGCCAGATGGAATTGACAGGGCAAGCATGTAATCTCCTGGATCGGTAAAAGCTGTATAAACAGCAAGGTTTGCCGCGACGCCTGAGATTGGTCTGACGTCAACAAATTCAGCGTCAAACAGTTTTTTAGCTAGCTCTATGCAAATCAATTCGACTTGATCGATGTATGTGCAGCCGGCATAAACTCTTTTTCCAGGCCAGCCTTCGGCGTACCGATTTCCGAAATCTGTTATTATCGCTTCACGAACAGCTGGGCTTGGAACGTTTTCACTCGCTATCAAAGGAATTGTCCGTTTAAACCAAGCGTGATGCTTTTTCAGTAGTTGAAAGACCATTTCGTAATAGTTTTTGGCACTACGCAATATTTCAACTCCTTTAGCGTATTTACAAAAGTCTCTCTGTATAAAATTTTTTTGTCCGCATATATGGTTGAATTCGGATACGCCTCGAGCTCAATGCAATCGATGAAGAATTCCTGAAGCCGAATATCCTTGTGCGTTCAAGGAGCACACCGCGCATCTTTTTCCCGTCTAGACGGCATAATCTGGTTTTTTCCTTAGTGCTTTATTGTCACAAGAACCTGCGATCTAATGGACCATGCAAGAAGCGACAATATATCTGAAAGAAAAATTTTCAGTATGGATTTCAGCGTCATAACCTATTTTTTGTTCCTTGTCTACACACCAAGGATGAGGAAAAAAAATGGCTGACGTATCTCAAGAAGTGGAAAGGCTTCAGAAACTGAGAAACGAACTGGAGAGTAGACTGGCAAAGATTGAGGATGAGCAGGAGACTGTGGAGGAACACGTGAAGCTCCTGAGAGAACAAGTGGCGGTGCGAGAGTTGGAGAGAAAGATGAAAGAAAAAGGCGATTCACTTGCTTCTCTGCGCATTGAAAAAAAAGAACTGGAGGACCAATTGAAAGAACCAAACAAGTTGGCTGTGTCAGAGGCCATCCTACGATTTAAAGCAGAAATCGAAGACCAAGAAGACGAGCTGAAGGAAAAAGACGAAATTTCAGAGTCAATCGAGGAAAAGGATGAACCGACGCTTGAAGGCGACGACGCACCAGAAGAGCCTGAGAAAAAGAAAAGACTAGGAATCTTCTAAAGAAATTGCCGCCCCGGCAAACTGCCTGAAACACCTATAGAGTTTTGGAAGCACCATAGGACACAGAAGATTTGACCAGGTTTACATCGGGACGTATTCAGACGTATCAGGTTCTGCCAAGGGTGAGCATGTTCGGTTTTTCAATAGCTATCGAGCGTCTTCTTCCACATCTTGGCTAAGCAGATGCATGCATAACGGTCTCCATTCGTTTTGCTCTCAAGCTAGGAGCAAATGTGGGCGCGGGTTATGAAGCGCGTGCACTAAATTTTTTCTGGAGATGCAAACAGCGAGAGAACACTTTCGAAAGGAAACTAGAGTTTCTAGAGAAGCGTTCTTTGAAATTGCCTGTTACTGACCGAAAAACGTTTCCACAGAAGTAGGCCGTCTGGACTTATCTCACGCGCATCTGCGATCTCTTTGCGTGAGGTGATTGACCACGTTTCTATTTTGACAGACGCCATCAGTCCCTTTGCAAGCTTGATCAAAGCGTTGGTCTGTTTGTCGGTCAACTCCTTACCTCTTTGTTCTTCAAGTTCAGCTATGAATTCATTGAGAGCTTTTATTGCTTCTTCGCCACGTAACCTTTGAAACTTTGGAATTTTGACAGACTGCATTACCTTCACCATGAATGCAATGATAGGTTTTTTCTATAAATATCATCTTCCCAAAATCGATATGTTTTGGCATTCGATGTGTTCTTTGAGCCATGTCCAATGTATAGATCAAAAAACGCTTGCATCAATTGCAGACTCGCCTATTTTGCACAAAACTCACCCAGTCGACGAACTATTCAAAAAATGAATGATTCATCCATCATCTTTTTCAAATATGCGCCCATATCATCAAAATACATAAAGGAGCGTAACTTAAAATGGTTAAGCACGGTTCGGAGACAAGAGTAGAATGGCAGGCATAGTCCTTGTCGGAGACATTATGTCAAAAGATGTTAAAGTAGTCCGACCAGACTCCAGCGTCAAAGAGGTGGTAGCCACCATGAACAAGTTCAACATAGGATCGATAATAGTAGTGCAGAGCAACAGACCGATAGGAATCATAACTGAACGAGACATACTTAGAAGAATAGTGGAGCCATGCTTGGCCCCAGAAACGCTAACTGCCAGGCAAGTTATGACCAGCCCGGTGTTAACCATAAGCGAAACGACGAGCATCGACGAAGCGGCCAAGTTGATGGCGAAGAGAAAAATCAAAAAGCTTCCAGTTATGAAGAAACAGAAACTTGTCGGTATTGTCACCCTCACCGACATCGTGACCAAAATGCCAACCATGCTCTCTATACTGGAAGAACTCTTGAGACCCTATCACCGCACCTACTAGCTATTCACTCATAAGTTCTCTATACGCGCGTGCTTAGACTGTTAGACCTGGTTTGGGCCTACCGGCGCGCTTTTCCTAGGAACGCATGAGCAGATTCACCTAGCGGTTGTTGTTGCGTGCACGCCAATTTCGTGTTATTTACGGAAATCTGTTGCTGCTGCGTCACAGTCACATAAATTTAAAAGCGGTGCGTGGCTAGAGAACTTTATGAATTATAAGAAAAGGCAGGAAATAATTGCTGAGTCACCTATTTCTTTCGCGTATTTGAAACGTTTCAATGCTGTTGCAGGGGTTTTACATTTGATACAAGGGATAACAATGTTGCTTCTGGGTCTTGTTCTGGAGTTCAAAAGAGATGTATACACTTTCTACATAGATATTGACATAATCAGCGTAAGTCCACCCGTGTTTGAAGTGACACCAAATCCCCACATCTTATTGACTGTCGAATATTTGGGGGCCATTCTCGCTTCCTTCTGATATCTGCTATAGCACATTTTTCGATTGCTTTTGCAGCGAATAGAAGTTACAACGAAAACCTGAAAAAAGGGATGAATCCGTATCGCTGGTATGAATATGCATTCTCAAGTTCGATTATGATAGTGTTGATTGCATTGTTTGTAGGTGTCTGGGATTTCTGGTCATTAGTCATGATTTTTGTTCTGAATGCAATGATGATAATGTTTGGATATTTGATGGAACTAATCAATCAGAAAACTGAGAAAACAAATTGGTCCTCATTTATCGTGGGATCGATCTCTGGCGGGACGTCATGGGTTGTGATTTTTGCTTATTTCATTGCTGCCGTCAGCTCCGTAGCAGAGGAAGTCCCCACATTCGTATACTTCATACTCTTCATCTATCTCATCTTGTTCAATATTTTCGCCATCAATATGGTCATGCAATACAAAGGCGTCGGCTCTTGGAAGGACTATCTCTACGGTGAACGAGTCTACATCATTCTCAGCTTGGTAGCAAAGACAATTCTGGCTTGAATTGTGTTCGTAGGAGTTTTTGCCCCCTTCTAGTAGAGCGAGCACATGTATCCTAGAACGAAGTTGCCTACTAGAGCTAAAACATCTCTGTAATACAGACTCTAAAGTCATAACTTATATTTCATTCTCTTTGCACAACCAAATGGTGAGGCACTATCATGACAGATTGGCCCGAAGATGAGTTAGCGAAGCTTCAGAAAGAAAGAGAAGAACTGGAGAATAAACTGGAAGCCATCAGAAGAGACCGAAACAGTCTGGAAGAAGGAATACGGGTTCTCAGAGAAAGAGCGGCTATTCAGGAGCTAGAGGAAAAAATAAAAGAGGAACAAGACGAGGTTTCCAGGCTTGCCTTTGAGAAAAGAGAAATGGAAGAAAAATTGCAACAACCGAGCAAATTTTCTACATCAAAACCCGTCGAGAAAACCAAAGCAGAGTTAGAAGACAAAATGGACGAGGCTGAAACAGAGGCGAAGGAACAACCAGAAACAGAGAAAACGGAACAAATAAGGGCAGTCTGGAAAAAATATGATGAAACATCTGAAAGCGAAGAAGGAACCGAAAAAGAACCGGAAGAAGAATCGGAAGACCAGAATGGCAAGAAAAAGCTAAGATTCTTTTAGAGCTCCCATGTGCGCATTCAAGGAAGGTGAACGAAAACGAGTGACGACAGTGCCGAGAAAATTTTGAAGGCTATGACTGAGGACGTCAAAAAGAGGGCATGGTTCAAATATTATCGCGGTATAGACGATTTCATTCTGGAAGCGATGAGAAAGTCTATGGAAGACTGGGAAAAATGCGCGCTTGCACGTGAGACTGGAGAAGAATCCAACGCAACGGTCGAGGCTACTGAAAAACCGAGACCCGTATCAGTAGCACATGCCACAGAAGAAAAAACCGAAATATCCGAAGACAGTACCCCCCAAGGATGCTCTCACTATGTAGGATATCTAATGAAGGAACACCCAAGAAAAACTCCAATTCCTAACGAATGTATAACTTGTGAAAAGATAAACCAATGTTTGTTGAGGGACCAATAGCCCATGTCATTGAAAATTGAAGACGTTATGATTGAAGAAGTTGTATCAGTCCCAGAAAAGGCAGCAGTCAGGAAAGCAGCGGAACTCATGAACAAACATGAAATAGGCTGTTTAGTAGTCGTGAAGAAGAAAAAACCCGTTGGAATAGTTACTGAGACAGACATGGTTAGAAAGGTTATCTTGGGTTCCATAGATCCAAAAGAAACCAACGTAAGTGAGATAATGTCAAGACCCTTGGTGGTTGGTAATCCCGAGATGAATGTTGACGAAGCTGCCAGAATCATGCGAACACGGAAAATCAAAAAGCTTCCTATCGTCAAAAAGGGACGCCTCGTCGGCCTGATTACCACCACAGACATCGTCCGTTCTCCTGAAGTAATGAAAATGATGATAAAGACAATAGAAAGAAATACTCTCAAACAAATTGTAAGATCTATTGAAGAGAAGCTAGAGCCAGAAAACGTTAGATGAAAAGCGGAAATTTCATTTTGACACCGCCATTAACATTCTATGCATGTTAAAACTTCACCCCCACTGGCGTTGTTCTTTTCGCCAGCATTCGTTCGCTTTTTTCGTATTGTGTTGAAGGCTGTGCATTGAAACCGCACATAAAAACGAAACTTTGCGCGCGTACTGCAACATATGTAGCAGGTCTTATTTTTGAACACAGGGGTTGTTTATATTTCAATTGGTCGTTTACTTCTATAGTTTTCAATCATTGCCACGCAGATTTCTATTACCCTTTTGCCATCTTCAGCCGAGACTACTGGTTTTCCACCAGTCTCTACAGACTTGACAAAGCTATCCCACTCATTCCTGAAAGCTTCATCGTATGTACCTACTATCTTGGTGTCAACTGTTCTCTCTGAACCTTCGATAACTCTCACGATTGCAGGCCTGTTTTTCAGATGGGAGTTAGAAAAGCTGACCTCCACATTCTTTGTTGGAGAATAGGCTGTTATTCCTTCATCCCACCATCTTTGAAGAGTTCTGCCAAACTCGAAAATGCACACGGAGTCTCCATAATCCAACAGACTGATCACAAAACAACCTGCTCTGCGGATCTCGGTTCTCAAAACACTTTCTGGACTCCCGAAGATTTCAAGAAGAGCACTCAAAACGTGCCCTGATGTAGAAAGTAACCCAAAGTAAGCGATGGTCTCTTCCGGAGTAGTTTCGTCACCAAACTGCTTAAGTATTTTCTCATCGCGCTTCGCTTGCAAACCTTCAGCAATCTCCTTGGGAACCAAGAACCCAAGACCTCTCGGGCCCAGACCATGCCTCAAGATCTCAACTCTCTGCAGAGCTCTACCTGTGCCTAATGTTGGAAAATATTTGTGCGCCCTGATGTGTGCAATATTCTTCATTTTCTTGAATTCCTTGAGGGCTATTAGATAGCCTGGGTCAAATCTCTTCATGTATCCCACCTGCAACACCACGTTATTCCTTCTCTGTGTCTCGATAATTTTCTCCGCATCCTTGATGGTTTCGCATAGAGGTTTTTCGACGAAGACGTGCTTTCCGTCATTCATTGCATCCATACAGATCTCTGCATGTGTTTCATGTCTAGTCAAAACAGCGACAGCGTCAATTTCGCTTTTCTTCAGCATATCTCTGTGATCTGTGTAAACTTCTTCGATATGATATCTTTTACCGATGGCTTCGACCAGTCTTTTCATCACGTCGCAGACAGCCACGACTTCAATTCCCGGAACTCCTCCACCTTCCGCGGCAGTGAGATACGGCAGGTGCATCACTTGTGCTATGCCACCGCACCCTACTACTCCAATTCTGATCATGAGATTCACCATAACGCCAGTAAGGCCTAGTTTGCTATAAAGCTGTTTTAGTGATTGGTAGACTCGAATGCCACAAGCACAAAACTTGCCTTCGCTGATGCGTACACTTGTCGCAACAAATTTATTGTTGATCAAAGATCTCTGTCCTCACAGGTGATTTGTTTGGCCCGGGGGCATCTAGTTTTCTTGTCAGAAAACGAAATTACCCAAATCCATGACATGAGTCTGAAAATGCTACGAGAAATCGGTGTAAAAGTTCTCAGTGAGAAAGTGCAGCATCTGCTTGCTGAATACGGCGCAAAAGTCGATGTATCTCGCTCAACCGTAAAGATTCCAAGTTCTCTAGTAAAAGAAGCCATCAAAAAAACGCCAAAGAAAATAATGCTATGTGGAAGAGATCCAAAGTTCGACATCGAACTCCCAGCGAAGGATATTCCTTACGTGGCTACTAGCGGTTTTTCTTCCTTCACGAGAGATTTCGAAACTGGTGACAGACGAATGTCAAGATCGACGGATTTGAGGGACTTCGCAATCTTGAGCGATCATCTTGATGAAGTTGACTTTTTCTGGCCCATTGTAGCTCCGACGGACCTGCCACCACCTGTTCAGACGGTCCATGGTCTAGCAATCTCTTTTGAAAATACAGGGAAGCATGTTCAGTATCAAGCCCTAAGTGAGAAGGAAGCGAAGTGGCAAATAAAATTAGCCGCCGCCATTCTCGGGGGAGAACGAGAATTGAGGAAGAGGCCCATATTCTCTTCAATCAACTGTTCAGTTAGCCCACTTGTGTTGGAGAAAGGCTCGTCGGAAGCCATGGTCGAACTAGCAAAGGCTGGAGTTCCAGTTGCTCCTATGTCGATGGCCTTATGTGGCAGCACAGCTCCCGCAACAATCGCAGGGACATTGACCATGGCGAATACCGAGAACCTTTGCTCTCTCGTTATCCTGCATTGCGCTAGTCCAAGCGCCCCTATGATCTATTGTGTGGAATCAACTTCAGCGAACATGAGAACAGGCAGCATAAATTATCAGGCGCCTGAACTTCCGCTTATCGAAGCGGGTGCTGTTCAGATGGCGAGGTTTTACAATTTGCCTTGTTATGCAATTGGCAGTGGACTCGCAAGCCTGAGTCGATATGACATCACCGCGAGCTTGGGAAGTCTGGAAGACGCTGAGAGTGCGGCTCTAGAAAAACTGGTTCTCGATGCTGAAGCTTTAGTAGACAATCGGGCATACCTGCGCAGTTTCAACATCGACGATGAAACCTTGGCATTCGATGCTGTCCAAAAAGTAGGTCATGGAGGTAACTTTCTAGGACTTAGACACACCTTGGAACATTTCCCAAAGGAAATATGGGTCAAGAAAGAGTCAACAATCTTACCTTCGACAAATAGCCACCATATTGAAAGGGCGAAGGAAAAAGTCAGACAAATACTTTCGTCGCATGTCCCATCTCCACTAGATACGGAAGTGAAAAAGAAAATAACCCAGATTCTCCGTGACTGCGAGAAAGACATGTTGTAGAGACCGTTTCATACCTGTGCCTTTTCTGATCACCAACTCGTTGCTTGTAAAAGCTGCAGTCAAAAATATGATGCGCGCGCAAACTTGCGTAAAAGGGGCACTCTGTATTTACGAATAATCCTACGGTTTCAGTTGGTCTCAGAATCTTCTTGGCACCCAGTTTGATGAGTTGCGGTTTTTTTGTTTTTTTGTGGAAGTTCTCGTCCCTTGTTACGAAAACATCTCCATTATACCAGATGCGGCTCCACAATGCAAGTACATCGCACTTGGCATTTACCCATTTCTGCCACGCTTTTCTATTTTCTGGCTCTAGACCGCGTGTCTTGCAGAAATCACCATATTCTAGCTCGATTGTAGGGAATAAGACTCCTTGAATTTTTTTTCTCAAGCTTCTCCAATGCCTCACCACCTACCAACGAATAACCAACGTAGCCTAAGCCAGTATAAAGGGGGGGGTTGGCAAGATTTCCACATCGCCTAATCCTACGGCGGTAATCCTTTCTTTGAATTCGTTGAAATGAGAGACATAGGTGTCATCTGGCTTTCGTTCAGAAGCACTGATCGCAACAACCCTTAAGTTGATTTTTCCTTCCCTGTGCATCTGGATAAGTCTCTTTATGTAGGGGACTTTAGGTCTATTCTGCTCAAGATCAACAATGCAATTATTATCCAGTGTTACGTTTAGCATGGTGATACAACTCTCAAGCACGTGTTCACTAAAACTTTTGTCTGAACCGAAACGCGCGCGCAGGCGCTTTCAAGTTGCCATAACCCATGCTTAGTATATGTCTTCTATCAAGTCTTCCAATCCTAATTCGACTAGTTTATTCCGACTCGGTCTCCCGGTTAGGTAACTCCATTGCATTGATCTGAAATGTCTTCTTTTTCTTTTTTCGACATCAAGGGTTACTCCAGCTAAAGGTCCCCGTTTCATCGGTGGCTTTCCAAGGACTCTGTCTGGAAGCCTAAAGTCAGAAGGCTTGAAGCCTTCTCTTACGTTGAAAACCTGACGCATAGTTGCAATTCTATTCGAAACCGTCAAGAAGTCCTGCCGTTTCATTCGCCATCCAGTTACAGCATTCACAAAATCTGGAAGCGAGTCTCTACCTCCAGCTGCAGAGCCCATCCAACCTATGAAGCTGCAGATTCCCAAAGCCATGATTGCGTGGTGCTCCCCAATACCTTGTGTATGTCGAGCAGGAGTTGCATCTACTGTGTAGACTAATCCTAACTTGGCAGTGTACGGATCAGTTAAGAGTCTTGGATCATGCATTGGCAACTCCTGTCCTCCCACATGCATGGCATATTTTTCTGAACCTTTTCCCATTCTTTGCGAAGCGATTTTGACGCCATCTGCTAATATTGCTCCAAATCCCTCTCTTTTAGCTATACACTCAGTCATCCGAACAATTGCTTCTGCATTTCCCCAATCTAGCTTGATACCGTTCGTCTCCTCTTCGGTTAAAATGCCTTTTTCATAACACTCCATCGCAAAAGCAATAGTGGAGCCGGTGGAGATTGTATCTATTCCATATCTATTGCAAATGGATGTTGCATATGTAACTGCTTCCAAGTCATCATTGAGACACATGGATCCGAAAGCTGCTAAAGATTCGTATTCAGGCTTGTGGCCCTCTGTAGCGTAGGGTCCTTTTTCTATTCTCACCCATGCACCACAAGGTGTTGGGCATCCTTCGCAAGCATATTTCTTTACTACAAATTTCACAATTTCTTCATCGCTCATCTTCTCGGTTACCGTCGAGAAGTCTTCAACACCTATTCCAGCCCAGTTCTTGACGGGCGAATCTCCTGAAATAGCTGAGGCCGATGTTCCCCCACAAGTTCCATAAGTGGTGTTATATCTAAAATCCTTATCTTTTTTGATAGCTGTACTGAATTCCCTTCTCAAAATTCTCAGGGTTTCAATGTCTTCGACAGAGATTTTGCCGGTGCCTCTGGCAGCCACAGCCTTCAAGTTCTTGGAGCCCATGATTGCTCCCAATCCAGATCTACCTGCGGCGCGGCCTTTGTCTGTTATTATGCAAGAGATTCTTGACAATCTTTCACCAGAGGGGCCAATACAGACGATTTGGATTTTGTCGTCGTTATGCTCTTCTTTTATTGTCTCGTCAGTTTCCATAGTATCTTTGCCCCAAATCGTCTTCGCATCTTTAATCTCGACTTGACCTTCGGTAATCCACAAATAGACGGGTTTAGTCGATCTTCCGGTGATGAAAACAGCATCAAAACCCGCCCTTTTGAGTTCTGGACCAAAAAATCCGCCACCCCTGGAGTCGCCCCATGTCCCGGTTAGAGGCGATTTCCCCGCCGCAGTGAAGCTTCCGCTGTATGGAACCAGTGTTCCAGTTAAGATGCCTGTAGTCAAACCTATTATGTTCTCGGGGCCTAAAGAGTCGGCCATTGGGACAATGTGCGTATAGATTATCCTAGAAGCTAAACCATATCCGCCGAACCATTTTTTGTAGAAATCTTCTCTCAAAATTTTGTTCTTCGTCTTGCCATTGGACAAATTAACGTACAATATTTTTCCGACAAATCCTCCCATATTGTTTCATCCCTTGCTAGCAATGCACAATCTTGAGATATATGACTGTTGGCACGCGCAAACTTAGCAGAAAAACAATGAATGTGCCCGCGAGTTTGTCAGAATAAATCTCGTTCATACGAGAAAAATACCATGGTATGCTACGTTCATAACGCATACTTGGAAGGAAGACATTTCTATCAATTTCAACAGAGAGAAGGTGAGAGTGAAAATAGTTGGTCGTTAAAAATAAGCATATCACTATGTTGCATGGTGCTGGCGGGGCAGTCATGCATAGTTTGGTTAAAGATTACGTCATGAAATATTTTGGCGACCCAGCTAAGTTTGAAGTGCCGCTTGAGGCTTTAGATGATGCAGCTGTTGTGAATGATATCGTTTTGAAGAGTGATTCACACGCTGTCAAGCCGATTTTCTTTCCAGGCGGAGATATTGGACGCCTGGCTGTGGCTGGCACAGTGAATGACATTGCATGTTTAGGTGCCGAACCCTATGCTTTAGCCTGCGGTTTCATTTTGGAAGAAGGCTTGGGCATAGCTGAGTTTGAACACATCTTATTCAGCATGCAGCAGACATGTGTAGAAGCGGGTGTAAGCGTAGTCACGGGTGACACAAAGGTTGTTGAAAAAGGAAGCCTAGGTGGATGCGTCATAAACACCTCTGGAATTGGCAGAAGGAGCGCTGCTTTGGAGAAAAACCTTGAAGTTGCTAGGCAATTCAGACCCAATTTCAAGCCACGCTGGACTTTAGACTCAAACCTCAAAGCAGGTGACAAAATAGTATTGTCGGGCACTATCGGCGACCACGGCTTAGCTGTCCTATCTGCACAAGAAGGCTTGAGTTTTGGAAGCGAAATAAAGTCAGATGTAAAACCCCTGAACCACTTGGTCCAACGTTTGCTGGGCGAAGTGGGCGGCATAGTCGCTATCAAAGATCCAACTCGAGGCGGTTTAGCTGATGCCTTAAACGAATTCAGCGAAAAATCTCACGTGGGCATACTAGTTCATGAGAACAAGATTCCAGTTAGAAAGGATGTGCAAACTGCATGTGAAATGCTGGGCCTAGATCCGCTTGAGATTGGAAATGAAGGAAAAATAATCATAGGCGTGGTAAGAGAAAAGCATGAGGAGATTTTAGACCTTCTGCGGACGACCAAGGAAGGAAAAGAAGCGGAAACTATTGGTGAAGCAATAGCAGACTTCACGGGTGTTGCCATGCAAACAGTTGTCGGCGGGAAAAGAATAATGAGTAGGCCTGTTGGAGACCCCGTGCCAAGGATATGTTGATGCTTATTGTTTTAGACTTTTCTGGAGCCTTTCACCCAGATTCTACATGTTCCTTCGTTGCTTACCATGCATGGACCTACAGGCTTTTGTGGGGTGCACGCCTTCATAAATAATGGGCATTCTGTCGGCCTAGCCTTACCGATTATTACAAGATGACACTTGCAGCCGGGCTGTATATCCACGCTGCCCTCTTTAATATTGACACCGTACTTTATCCGCGCATCATAGACTTCATGCTCCTTTCTAAGCCTCAGGGCTGAGGATGGAATTGTGCCGAGTCCCCGCCATTTACCATCCACTACTTCGAAGACTTCTTTCATCAGTTTTTGAGCCTTCACGTTGCCTTTTGAACGGACAGCTCTTACATACTCGTTTTCCAATCGTGGTTTGTGTTCGATCAACTGTTTCAAAATCATGTAGACGCCAAACAAAACGTCTAATGGTTCAAAGCCAGCGACAACCGTTGGCATATGGTAAAGCTTTGGAAAAATTTCGTAGGGCTTAAGCCCGATAATGGTGCTAACGTGGCCGGGTGCGATAAAACCGTTTAAGCTTAAATCTTTCATTTCCACCAGGAGCCTCATGGCTGGCGGAATAAGACGATGCGAAACTAGAAAGCTTATGTTTTCAGGCGGCCGCTTCAAAGCTTCCACGGCTGTGGAAGGCGCTGTTGTTTCAAAGCCTATAGCGAAAAACACGAACTCTCTATCAGGCTCTCTTTCAGCCATCTTGACTGCGTCACTTACACTATAAACAACATGAACATCAGCTCCTTCAGCTTTGGCATCTAAAAGAGATATTTTCGAGCCGGGAACACGTAAAACGTCCCCAAAACATGTGACGACTTGGTTGTTCAATGCCAATTGCACGGCTTCATCAATTTCTGAAGCGGGTATGATGCAAACTGGACACCCTGGCCCAGCGATAACATCCACGTTGGAAGGTAGCAGACTGCGGAGACCAAAATGGGTAATAGTCCATTCATGCGTGCCACAAACATGGCAAATTTTTAGAGTATCCTCTTTTGGCACAAGCTTGGGTATTTTCCTAGCAACTTGTTTCGCCAAAGCTGAATTCCTAAATTTCAGGCTTTCAACCATCATGCATCAGCACGTTGAACTCTCATTTTGGAGCGCGCTGGATTTCCACTTCTGCTTCAAGAATCTCATTCCACAAGCGCAGAGTTTCTTGGGCTTCTTCTTTGCTTAGAACCTGAATTGCGTAGCCAGCATGAACCAAAACATAATCACCTCTTCTAGCGTCTACAAGTGCAGTGTTCACTTCTCTCAAAACGCCCTCACCGAAATCCACTTGGGCATTGTCACCTCTGACACGTATAACTTTCGCCGGAATTGCCAAGCACATTGCCATCACACTTGTCGAGTCCATACACAAATATATTAATTACAGCCACACAAGGAAAAACCAGCTACAAAAGCTTGACCTAAAGATAACCCGCCGTCGCCAGGGGGAATAGCCCCATGAACCAAAAACTCCAGACCTGAAGCTTCCACAATCTTCCGTATTGCCAGGGCTAGAATCCTATTACCTGCAACTCCTCCTGAAAAGCCCACAAATCTAACATCCTTTTCCAGCGCCTTTTCAATGGCTAGTGTTGCGAGGCCTTTGGCCAAGTACATATGGGCAGAATATGCGATATCCGCCTTAGTGTGTTTTTGTCTGTTTTCAAATATTTCCAGAAGCATCTGTGTAGTATCCAAGATGTTACCTTTTATTCTTGGTTCAAGCTTTACAACGTTTTTACCTTTTGTCGCTGCAGATTCCAGCTTCATAGCAGGTTCACCTTCATATGTGCGCTCGTAGCATACGCCCAAAATGGCTGCAACGGCATCTAGGACTCTTCCACAGCTGGTTGTTTCAATAGTGTTGCTTCCCTTTTCAAGTTGATGAAGAATCATTTGGATTTCCTCAACACCATGTGGAAAGTGCTGCTGGCGTTGCAGAAGCCAATTCTCCATGTTCACTTGTTTCTGAAGTATTCCGGCAACGACCCTAAGCGGGTATTGTGTTGCCAGGTCCCCGCCCATTAAAGGTTGTTTTTGAAGATGACCTAAACGTTCAAAACCGGCAGATTCTTGAGTGCAAAATAGAATCTCGCCACCCCAAGCTTCACCGTCAACGCCATATCCATATCCGTCGCAACAAATGCCAACGATTTCTCTTGCACCATGCTCAGCCATTAAAGCAGCGGTATGTGCATAGTGATGCTGCACTCGAATTGGGTGCCATCCATTTTTTTCCGCAAGATCATAGGCAAGCTTCGTTGTGGTGAATTTTGGATGCAAGTCAGATGCAACTGCTTCAACTTTGCTCTTTGTTAGGTGGGTTAAGTGTTTGATTGCATTTTCTAGGAAATTTCGTGTTTCAACATTTTCCACGTCGCCTATATGCTGGGAAATGAAAGCTTTATTTTCAAACAAAACGCATACGGTGTTATTTAGTTCTCCACCCAGCCCTACTGTGCAGTGTTTGATTTTCTCCCTTAGCATTATTGGTGCTGGTGAATAGCCCCGCGAACGCCTCAAGAAAACTTGGTGTTTTCCATGCGCACGGACAACTGAGTCGTCGCATCTATAAGCGATTTGCCGATTGTGAAAAAGAAGGTAGTCCACGGTGTCCTCAAGCTTTTTCAAGGCTTCGTCGTCTTTTTTTATTATCGGTTGATTTGGCGGGTTTGCACTTGTCATCACAAAGGCTGGCTCATCCACCTCGTCGAAAAGCATGTGGTGCAAACCGGTGTAAGGAAGCATAACACCGATGTTATGCAAGCCTGGAGCAATCAAGTTTGAAAGGTAATAGTGCTCATTTTTGTTCAGCAGTACTATTGGATGTGTATAAGAAGTCAAAAGTTCAGCCTCCCATGAATTTACGTTTGCAAAAGATTTTGAGACTTGCAAATTTGGAGCCATAATTGCGAAGGGCTTCTGTCTTCGATGCTTAGCCTTTCTGAGTCTGATTAGCGGCTCGTCCCGAGTTGTTGCAGTGGCAACGTGGAAGCCGCCATATCCCTTGATGGCAACGATAGAACCTTCTGAAAGCAGCCTTCCAGCTTCCCGAATAGGATCTTTGCACGCTACTGATTCGCCCTTCTTAGTTGTCAGGTACGCTTTTGGACCGCATTTGGGACATGCCACTGTCTGCGCGTGAAAACGTCTGTTCAACGGGTTTGTGTATTCGCTTTTGCAGAAGCTACACGTTGGGAAATCCCGCATGGTGGTGTTTTCTCGGTCGTAAGGAAGCTTTTCAATAGTCGTGTATCTAGGACCACAGTTTGTGCAAGTAATAAAAAAATAGCTGTATCTCTGATCCTTTGGGTCTCTGAGTTCTTTTAGACATTCGTCGCAAATAGCTATGTCCGGCGGAATAACGGAGCCTGAAAGCTCGGTTTCTTGGGAACTTCCATAGATTTTGAAGTTTTCATATTCATTTTTTCCCTTCAAAGGCGACGGGATTATCTTGTAAATCTGTGCAAGGGGGGGTTTCTTTTGCTCTAAATCCTCTAGGAAACATTCAATGTTTTCCTCTTTACCCTCCAAGAGTATTTCTACTCCAGCGTCGCCTCTATTTCTTGCATAACCGTTTAAGCCGTTTTTCACGGCAGTACGAAAAATGAACGGACGGAAGCCTACGCCTTGAACTATTCCGATGACTTTAACCTTTAGACGCACTTCACGTCATCTCTTCAATGTGGAACAAGTTGTGCCTATTTTAGGTTTGGGAGTCTCTTCAAAAAGCTCCAGTATCTTATATTCTTTTTCATCTTTCTGCTTAAGGAAGGAACCTGAGTAAAAGATCGACAATCTCTTGTGCTGAGGCTTCAACTTCAGGCGTTAAACCTTCTCCAAAATCACCCGTTTTGGGCTTTATGAGTAGTAAGGTAATCTTTGCCTTTGTTGTTTCGGCAAGGTAGTCACAAAATAATCTTAGCGGAAGCGCATGCGTTGAAAATGCCGGAAATATGGCTAACTGTCTTGGTTCAATGAGTCGTGAGTCTCCAGGTTCCAACTCCAGCATTGCAGCGTCGATCAGAAGAATATGCGTGGGATCAAAATCTATCATCTGTTGAACAAAGCTTTCAGGAATGGTTTCACACTCGATCAAATGAACTTTGTCAGAAACTCTTCCCTGCAAATCCTGCACGATCTTGACTCCGACAAAATCATCCGTACGAATAGGATTTCCTATGCCAACTACTACGACTCTTTTGGCATCTGAAAGCCACTTGATCAGTTCCCTGCCAATGTTGTATTTCCCGTTATTCATTGAAAAGTCGCCTAAAATGTAAAGGAGAGGAAAAAACATCTGCGCGAGCGGCTGCTTTGGCAACAACATCTAAGATTTTGTCGTTTACGTCTAGAACCGCTATTTCGCAGCCTCCGCAACTAGCAGCCCAGTAGGAGGCATTTTTCAGGCTTTTTGTCTTTTCCATTTTAATGCCCTCATTTCTACATCTGCACAATTTGATTGGTTAAGATTCTAGATGCGTCCACCCTAAGTTGCTTAAAAGCTAGCTCGTCTGGGCTAAAGCCCATAACTAACCCTAACAGTTGGGTATAATGAAGAACAGGGATACCGAATCTTTCATTGAAGGCTCTCTCTATTCTCGGCTGGTTTAGATCATACATCATGTGACAGAAAGGACACACCGTGATCAACGCTTGAGCGCCAACAGCCCTGATGTGGTCAAGTTTTTCCTTGGCCAACTGAAGTGGGATTTCGGCGTCCACACCAATGATTGGAGCGCCACAACACTCCATTTCATCTACGTAGTCCAAGCATTCCGCGCCAGTTACTTCAATTAGCTTTTTGAGAAGCGTGGGGTCTTCTGCGTCATCGAAACTTATGTACTTCGCTGGACGAACTATGTGGCATCCGCTGTGCTGCGCCACGCGAAGTGAATTAAGTGGCTTCTGAACATTTTCCCTTATTCTTTCAAAGCCGATGTCTTGTATGAGCACGTGGACAAGGTGCTTGACCGTTGTTGTTCCCTTGAATTCTATGCCAATTTTCTTTAGGTATGTATTGACTCTCTCTCTCAGTTTTTTGTCTTCTTTCAGCTCTCTGTTTACATGATTCAGAGTACCAAAACATCCGTTGCACAAGGTCATGATATTTAGGTTTTGCTGCTCTGCCAAACACAGATTTCGAGCAGCCAAAGTGAGCAGTATCTCATGGCTTATTGGATCCAGTGGAAATCCACAGCAGTTAAACTCTGGCATACCCACCAATTCTACTCCAAGTTTGTCAAGAACCTTTCTGGTAGAAATTTCGTAGCTGGATATTCTGTAGGGGATAACGCATCCTAAAAAGACGAGGTACTTCAACTCTGGCATTTAGGCTCCCACCTTTTCAAGCATTTTGGAAAGACCGGTGACTTCAAAGAGTTTCGCAAGTTTCTCCAAGTTAGCCTGTGGTAGGGAAGGCAGTCCCTCTTTCTCTCTCTTTTTGAGTCGAAGTTCCGGGATCACGTATGCATAGCCAGTTTTCAGGATGTTAGAAGCTAACTCCTTATAGATGATAGGCATTTCTCCTTCTTTTGCAATTAAGTTTCGAAGAGCTCGTATAATGTCGGCAACTCCCACATCCTGAGGGCAATGATCGATACAGGTAAAGCAGGTGGAACAGAGCCAGATAGCATCATTGGAAAGGAGCTTTTCTTTCAATCCCAACTGAGTCATCCGGATGAGTTTTCTGGGTCTGTAGAATTCACTGAATCGTGCGATTGGACAGTCAGCGGTACAGGTGCCGCATTGGAAGCACAGCAAGACGTTTTCTGCGCCAGGAAGCTTGCTGATCTCATATTTGAATTTCGGGTCTATATCGCTCACTTTGAGCGTCACTTCTTCTTCAGTTTTCTTTCCGTGAGTTTCTTTCTTTTCTGACATGAATTAACCTCCATCCCTTAATGGGCTTGGACCGAGCTTCGTTATTTCCTCAGTCATGTCTTTGACGACCTTTGCGAATCGATCTCCCTCAGAGGCAGAAACCCACTCCAGTCTTAGACGTTCAGGTTCTAGACCGAGTTGTTCCAAAACATTTTTTAACATTAAAACTCTATTTTGTGTTTTGTAATTTCCCGAGATGTAGTGGCAGTCGCCGAGGTGGCAGCCAGCGACGAGGACTCCGTCTGCTCCGCTTCTGAAGGCTTCGAGAATTAGACTTGGATGGATTCTTCCGCTGCACATCACTCTCACGATTCTGAGGGTTGGGGGATATTGGATTCGGCTGACACCCGCTAGGTCGGCACCAGCGTAGGAGCACCAATTGCAGAGGAAACCTATAATTTTTGGTTGGAATTCAGCTTCAGTCATTTTTTGCTTCCTCCTTCAATGCTGCCTTGACTTGGGCAAGAATTTGATCATCCGTGAAGTGAAGCATGGATATGGCTCCGGCAGGGCAAGTGGAACCGCAAACGCCGCAACCCTTACATAGCGCTTCGATAACGCGCGCTCTTAGCTTTCCGTCTACTTCTTCCATCTTGACGGCGCCATACTCGCAGACGGCTTCGCAGAATTTACATCCTCCGCAGAACTCTTCATTGACGCTTGCTATGGCCCCCTCTACTTCCAATGTTTCATGGGATAAGATCGTGGTTGCTCGAGCTGCAGCTGCGTACGCTTGTGAAATACTTTCCTCGATACTTTTGGGCCAGTGAGCTAGTCCGCAAAGGAATACGCCATCTGTTGCGAAGTCAACAGGGCGGAGCTTCATGTGTGCTTCCAAAAAAAATCTGTCTTTGCTGAGGGGGACTTTCAACATTTTTGCGGTATATTCATTGCTTGGGTTTGGAATGGTGGCTACGCTTAGTGCCAAGAGATCTACTTCTATGGGAATCCATGCCTTGACGACTGGCTCCCACACTGTCACTTTGAGTTTTCCATCTTCTTGGATAACTCTCGGCTTGTTTTCGTCATTGTAACAGATGAACAAAACTCCCTTGCTTGCAGCCTTGCGATAGTAATCCTCTAAGAAACCATAGGTTCTCATGTCCTTGTAGAGAACATAAACATCTGTTTCAGGGCTTAGCTCCTTGATCTTTAGAGCATTCTTTACGGCTTGTGCACAGCATATTCGCGAGCAGTATGGGCGTTCCTCGTTTCTGGAGCCAACACACTGAATCATAGCCACCGTCTTAGTGCTAAACTGTCCTTTGGCCAGTTTCTCCTCCAATTCACGCTGGGTTAACACCCTTTCGTCGAGACTGTACAGATACTCAGCTGGCTTATATTCTATGGCCCCGGTGGCTACTATAATGACGCCATGATTTATCTCCTTTTTTCTTTCACCCCCGTTCAGGGTCGTCTTGAAGTTCCCAACGTATCCTTCAACATCGGAAACTTCAGAATTTAGATAAACATGAATTTTCTCGTTTTCGGTGACTTCCTTAGTGATTGATTCCAGCCGCTTTTGCGGGTCCTCAGACCCTAGAATGAAATGTATGTGGCGTAGATGTCCTCCAAGTTCCTTCTCCTTTTCTACCAAATGGACCTCGAAGCCTTGTTTTGCCAACTCTAAAGCAGCAGTCATCCCGGACAAGCCTCCTCCAATTACCAAACCTGCGGGCGTAACATCGATCATGGGTTTCTTGAGAGGCTTCAGCAAGCGCGCTTTGGCGACAGTGGACCTAACTAGGTCCTTCGCTTTTTCAGTTGCTTCTTTGGGTTCGCGCATGTGCACCCAACTACATTGGTCACGAATGTTTGCCATCTCAAAGAGGTAAATGTTGAGTCCTGCTTCTCGTATGGTTTCTCTGAAGAGTGGTTCATGAGTTCTTGGGGTGCATGATGCTACTACCACGCGATTGAGGTTATGTTCTTTTATTATCTCTCGTATCTTCTCTTGTGTGTCTTGTGAGCATGTATACAAATTATGTTCTGCATAAACAACGTTTGGCAATGTTTCAACGTAATTCACGACCTCTGGCACGTTGATGACTCCACCAATGTTTATGCCGCAGTAGCAGACAAAGACTCCAATGCGAGGTTCTTCACTAGATACATCTCTCTCTGGTGGATACTCCTTTACAGTTGCGAGCGTCCCTCTCTCCGAAGCGATTAAGCTAGCAGCTTTCGCTGCGGCTCCGCTTGCTTGCGCCACGCTCTCAGGAATATCTTTTGGAGAGGAGAATGCTCCGCAAACAAATATGCCTGGTTTCGATGTTTCCACAGGTGAAAAAACATTTGTTTGGCAAAACTTGTATCCATTAAGTTGTATTCCACATACTTCAGCTAGTTTTTCAGCGTTTTTGGGAGATTGCATTCCAATAGACAAAACTATCATGTCAAATTCTTCGATTTTCGGTTCTTCATTTTCTGCAAAATACACGTAGAGGTTGTTCGTTAATGGGTCTTCTGTAACGTTTGCAACTCTTGATCTTACGAACCTTATGCCATATTCTCCTTTAGCACGATTGTAATAGTCGTCAAACTCTTTTCCATAGGCGCGCATATCCATGAAAAAAATTGTGCAATTCAGCTTAGTCGGTACATGTTCTTTAGCTATAATTGCCTCTTTCATGCCATACATGCAGCACGCAGCAGAACAATAGTTATTTCCAAGCTTGGCATCCCTTGAACCAACACATTGAACAAAGGCTACTTTTCTTGGAATTTCGCCATCAGAAGGTCTTAAAACAAGTCCACCGTATGGCCCTGAAGCACTCAAAATACGTTCAAATTCGATGCTTGTAACAACGTTTGGAAATCTCCCATAACCATATTCGCTTTTCAGTCTTGCATCAAACGGTTCGAACCCAGGTGCAAGAATAATCGAACCTACCTTCAAAGTTGCTTCGCTGTCTTGTTGGTCATATTCAATTGTCTTTGCTTTGCAGATTTCTTGGCATGTTCCGCATCCTATACATTTTTCACGATCTATTATGAACTTCAATGGGACTGCCTGTGGATAGTCAACGTAGATGGCGCTTCTATCGCTTAACCCTTCGTTGAAAATATCTACGGCTTCTACTGGGCACTTTTGTGCGCATAACCCACATCCATTGCATTTCTCTTCGTTTATGTAACGACTTCTTTTTCGAATTTTTACTTCGAAGTTTCCAGCTTCACCGTTTAAGCCTATGACTTGTCCATTTGTTATCAAAGTTATGTTCGGGTGTCTTCCAGTTGCTACAAGTTTAGGTGCCAAAATGCACATTGCACAGTCATTTGTTGGAAACGTCTTGTCAAGTTGCGCCATCACGCCGCCTATACTTGGTGACTGGTCAATTAGGTGAACCTTGAAACCCGAGTCTGCAAGGTCTAGGGCTGCTTGGATTCCGGCGACGCCTCCTCCAACTACAAGAACAGCTCCGACTTTTTCTTCAGTCATTCATTGAACCTCCAATGCTTTATAAAGCGGAGTTGTTCTCTCCACATGGTCTAATGTTATCATTCCTTTCCTACGCATGTTCACAATGTGGCGAAGCACTAGGGCGGGTTTCATGTTAGTAATCGCTGCTATTTCCTTGACCGCCATCGGTTTTTCTCTGGTTAGGAGATGTATTTTGTGGCGAATGAACCCAGATTCAACAATTTCATGCAGCAAAACGTCAAATTCTTCTTGTGATATTTTCTCTCCGTACACGTTCTCTTTTTCGGTCAACTCTCTTTCTCTGCCGACCAAAACTCTGAGTCCAAAATCTTCTACCACGGCCTTGGCGGCCTTTACATTCAGAAGTATACTAGTATTTGGTCCTTCTCCAACCAAAGGAGAAGGACCTAGCACAGTCACCTGATTTCTAAAATCAGTAATGATCTTTGCGAAGCGCTCAATTTCGGATGCATAAGCCCAGTCTAACCGAAGGCGCTCTGGTTCAAGGCCAGTTAGCGATATGAGCTTTTTCAGCATCACAATTTTTCGTTCTGCTTGAAGATTTCCGTCGATGTAGTGGCAATCCGGTGGGTGGCAACCGATTACTAAAACCCCGTCTGCACCTTTGGCAAAGATTTCCATTACGATAGCTGGATCGATTCTCCCAGCACACATTACCCGTACGATGCGTATTTTGGGGTAACCATGTATTCTGCTAGTGCCTGCAATGTCCACTTCTGCAGGCAAACTCCAGTTACACACAAAACCAATGATTTTGGGCCTAAACATTATGTGTACTCTCTCCCTAAAGCGGCTACAACAGTAGTCATAATTTGAGCATCGGTAAATCGCCGCATAGTAATCGCCCGTTCGGGGCAGCTTGCGCTACAAATGCCACAGCCCTTACAAAAGTCGTCGTCTACTTGTGCAACACCCGTTTCGTTCTTTTTTATTGCGCCAAAGGGACAAACTACCACGCAGACGTTGCAGCCAGTGCATAAAGTCTCGTCAACTACCGCCTTGTCGGCTTCACATAACTCCTCGCTTCCGAGACATTCAGTGCATGGGCCACATTCGAGGCACCTTCGAGCTTCGGACGTAGCAAGCTCTTTAATCTTAATTAAAAGTTCATCGGCTTTTTCAAAGCTTACTTTCTGTCTCCCGATGTCTATGTGTGTGAGGGTGTATCTTTCAGGTTTTTTCGTTATCTTTTCCCAGTCTTTGACCCAAGTTGTCTCCTCAATTTTCTCTTCTCTTCCAATCTTCAAATCCTCGCCGTTCAAATAACGGTCAATCGACACTGCCGCTCGTTTGCCTGCAGCTATAGCCTCGATAATACTTGCGGGGCCAGTGGCTATGTCGCCTCCCGCAAAAACACCTGGAATCTTGGTTTCCAGCGTTAACGGATCAACCGAAATTGCACGCTCACGTTCATCCAAAAGAATTGAAGGTAGACATGAAGTTTCCGGCAGTTGGCCGATTGCCGCAATTATCGTATCCACATGATATGTGTGCTCCGACCCTTGGATGGATACTGGGTGCCTTCTGCCACTTGCATCGGGCTCTCCAAGTTCCATTCTCAAACATTCTATGACTTTGACCCTTCCCATTTCACCAATGATTTGTTTAGGTGTAACCAGAAAATGGAACTCAACGCCTTCTTCTTTAGCGGTCTCTATTTCGTGGGGAAGCGCCGGCATTTCCTTCCGCGAGCGACGGTATAGAATCTTGACTTCTTTTGCCCCAAGCCTTAGCGACGTGCAAGCGGCATCAATGGCGCTGTTGCCTCCTCCAATGACTGCCACTTTCTCGCCTACATCAATGGTTTTTCCAAGGGATACATGCCTCAAAAACTCTACCGCGTGAAAAACACCCTCTAAATCCTCGCCAGGAATATCTAGTTTTCTGCTCAGTTGCGCTCCATTCGCTATAAATATAGCTTTGTAACCCTCATTTCGCAGAGTGTCAAGCTGTACGTCTTTGCCAAATTCTACCCCTGTCTTAATTTCAACACCTAGATCTTGGATGTAGGCTATTTCATTGGCAACAACATATTTCTGTAGACGATAGTCAGGGATACAGTATCGCATCATGCCGCCAGGTTCAGGCATACGCTCAAACACTGTGACTGGATAACCGAGTTTCGCAAGTTCGTATGCAGCGGTCAGTCCTGCTGGTCCTGCGCCAACTATCGCCACTTTTTCGCTGTGCGTTTTTGGTATGGCATCTGGTTTGATTCGCCCTTGTTCGCGTTCAATGTCTGCGGCAAGCCGTTTCAAATAACGAATGCCTACGGGCTGGTCAATGTTTTTTCTTGAACATGCATCTTGACAAGGACTGAAGCAGACTCTGCCGCAAATTGCTGGAAAGGGAATGCTCTTTCTAATGAGTTCTACCGCTTCTTTGAATTTGCCTTGTTGGAGGAGAGCAATATATCCCTGAACGTTAACGCCGGCAGGACATGCAGCACGACAAGGGGGTAGGTTCCGTTTGTTCTCGAAAGCGCATTCAACAGCAGTCATTTTTTGCAAAAGCCCCATAATCGCCCGCTTCGTGATCTTAGAAAAATTGGATAATTAGGCGCCCATGATTCGTAACAGACCTAGCTTGCTCACCCACGTTTTATATTGATGTACAGCCATCAAATCTTTCAATTCCTCTTCCAAAGTGACTAAATTGTTAGGTTGGATCTCTGCTATCCATGTCTTTCCATATGACTTCTCACGAATCATGGAAGCCTTGTTTGGGAGGGTTTCATTGATTTTGATGATTTTGCCACTGACTGGAGAGCGGAGGTCAAACTTGAACATCCATGTTTCAACAACACCGAACGGCTCCTCCTTTTTCACCTCGTACCCAACAGCGTTGGTCTTGATTCCAGTTATTCCCTTCAAGTGCCTTTGGGCGTAGTCAGATAAACCTACTCTTACATTTCCTTCTGGAGTTACGATTGCCCACATGTGATTATGGGTGTAAAGCAGTCGTTCATGAATCAAGGGATATTCAGCCTGCCTCTCTGCAGCCGTTTCATAGCTTGGTTTCAATTCATCGAGGCGCAGGCGAATAGCTTCAGAAACAAATTCAGAGAGACTCCGGCAGCGGCTGGTCTTCACCGCCTTTTTGGCCATCTCAGCGAGTTCCTGTTTGATCCGTACAGTTCTCCATCTTGACATGTACGCTTTCACGCACCACGTTCTAGTTTTTTGTGTTTCACTTGGTTCTAGACCATTAAACTGTGAGTGGGTAAGCTCTTCAAGTTTGGTAGCCAGTTTTTTGGTATTCTTTGAAACTCATGAGTTTGTCAAGTTCTCTGTTGGATTCTGGGCCGCTTGGCTGTATCTCTATGATCCACTGATGTGGATCTCCATTCAGTACATATGGATCATCGATAACCGCTTTGTTGACTTTGACTATTTTTCCATCAATTGGAGAGTATAAATCATGAATCACCAGTGGCCATCCGCCAACAGTCTCAACAGTCCCGAAGGGTTTGTCTTTGGAAATAGTATCTCCTTCTTCAAAGTTTCCGACGTAGACTATTCCTTGGAGCTGTTTTTCAAAGTAATCAGATATGCCGAGTTGGGCGGTTCCTTGCGTTGTCATCTTCACCCAAGTGTGTTTTGGCGTGTAGAGTAGTTGTCCTTGCACGTGAACGATTCTGCTTTGTTCATCGCGTTCTATGTATTCTTGTATTCTTTGTTTGGTTAGTGTTTGTAAGCGGAGTCGGATTGCTTCTGAGACGAATTCAGAGAGACCGGGGTACTGGCTTTTCTCCACCTCTTTCTCGATTTCCTCGACAAGTTCTTGCCGAAGCCGCACAACTTTCATTTTTGCCATTTATTCTTTCCTCCTTTTTTGCGCGAGTGTATTTATAGCGACGAGGCATAAATACGTAATGCTTATATTATGGTTACTGGTAATTACTGTAAAAACTGAGGCTGAAACAAATGGAAAGCAGAAAGATACAAAAAGTTGGCTACTCAACCTTGTCAATCTCTCTACCCAGCAACTGGGTGAAAAACATGAATTTGAAACGTGGAGACCCCCTCTTCCTCGTACCAGAAAACGATGGTTCACTTAAACTGTTTCCAAGCAAGGTTCTCAAATCAACAGAGAAAGTCGAGGAGTACATCTGCAACGCTGACTTGTGTGACGCCCCAAAGATATTGGAACGAGCCATCGTCGGTAGCTATATTCTCGGTCGTGACTTATTCTCGATAATATCCGCTGGAAGGATAAATTCTGGACACATCAAAGAAACCAGGGAAGTAATGCGCAAGCTAGTCGGATTGGGAATCGTAGAAGAGACAACGGATCGTATCACACTCCAATGTTCAGTTGACCCCAGAAAATTCCATCTAGACATGCTTTTGCGAAGACTTTCCATAATTTCGTTGACCATTGTGAAAGAGGCAGTACAGGCACTCGTAGACTCTGACATCTCGCTGGCAAAAGACGCTATAAACCGAGAGGATGAAGCTGACATGATGTATTTGCTTGCGATGAGATTGTTAGTTTCTGCGCAAAGAAAAAGAGAAGTAGCTGAAGAAATAGGATTGAAAGATCCTTTACATATCCTATACTTTGGGCTGATGCTAAGATATCTCGAGTTGATCGCCGATTACGCAGAAGAAATAGCGCGTAGAGTTATTGAACTACTACAAAAATACAAAGATAGGTTGTCCAAAGAGATAATCGGAAAAATAAACAATCTCAACGACCTGGCCCATGATCTAGTCTTGAAATCTGTAGATTGCTTTTTCATTGGCGACGTCAAGATCGCAAACAGCATTTTGGAAATGCTGGCATTCATCGAATTGGAAAGAGACAAACTGACGCGGGAGCTTCCTGAAATTCCACATTTGAGGTTGATACTTTGGAACATCAATAGGATAGCAGATAACGGTGGAGGCATTGCCTTGGTAGCCATAAACAACGCTCTCGAAAAGAAGACTGAGATATGTACGAAACGTTGGTCCACAAGCTTCAAATAGCGAAAGAACGTATTCACGGATCAAAAACGGCAGGCAATGGCTAAAGCTATCACGTGATGAACCTCAGAAAAGATTTTCATGAAGTATCGAGGTGATTAAGCACTCTACATATCTCGGAAGTGATCATGTGAAAGAGAAATTGGCGAATCCAGCTCCTCTGGGACTATTGGGTTTCGGAATGACAACAGTGTTGTTGAATTTGCACAACGCTGGTTTCTATCCCTTAAACAGCATGATTCTGGCGATGGGCTTGACTTATGGTGGACTTGCCCAAGTGATTGCGGGCATAATGGAGTACAAGAAGGGAAATACTTTCGGCATGGTTGCGTTCAGCTCCTATGGCTTGTTCTGGTGGTCATTGGTGCTTCTGTTGGTGCTTCCAAAACTCGAAATCTGGGATGTTTCCACAATTTCTCCCCTACAAGCCGCATCTTCCACAGCCATGGCAGCATATTTCTTCATGTGGGGATTATTTACGTTTTCAATGTTCTTTGGCACTTTAAGAGCAAATCGTGCTCTACAATTTGTCTTCCTAAGTTTAGCAATACTGTTTTTCCTATTGACTGCAAGAGACTTAACTGGAAGTAGAGACTTGGGCATAATCGCTGGATGGGAAGGTATCATATGTGGATTTAGTGCCGTATACACCGGCCTAGCCGAAGTGTTGAATGAGACTTGTGGAAAAACAGTTCTGCCAGTGTTTTCAACGAACAAGTAATGTAACAAATATGCTATGACTGTCACACTTGCGCGGGTTGTGGAACAAAACCTCCTCATTTGATCGGGAGGTAGAATTTATAGTATTTACTAGTAACTTCAATGTATACATTATGTATTTATAGAACACAGGTTATAAGTAGGTTCTTCTGGCAGGAGATAGCATACATGGCAAAATGGAAAGTTGTGCGGCTTCGGCAAGAACTTGTCGAGGAAATCGAGAAAGAGGTGGAGAAAAGCCAGTACCCCGGTCTCTCTGAATTCGTCTCAGAAGCAATCCGACTCCGCTTACAAACACTAACCAAACAAAGAATACAAGAATACATAGAACCTGATAGGTCCCAACCTACCCTATGGATAAAAAGAGACCCGCAGAAAAACAACGTGTTCTGGCCTTCCGATGAACTCAAGAAGAAGGCTTGGGTCAACGATGAATCAATTTACAGAGAAGCAGCCAAAGACCCTGTGGCTTTTTGGGCGAAGCTTGCCGTTGAAGGGATCGTGTGGTTCAAGAAGTGGGACGAATCTTACCGTTGGGAACCACCGTATTATAAATGGTTTGTTAATGGAAAACTGAATATCTCGTACAACGCCTTGGATAGACACGTGAAAACTTGGCGACGAAACAACGTCGCAATAATATGGGTGCCCGAACAACCAGATGAGAATGAAAGGGTACTTACATACCTTGACTTATACCGAGACGTCAACAAATTTGCGAACGTGCTGAAGGGTCTTGGCGTGAAAAAAGGCGACAGAGTTGGAATATACCTACCCATGATTCCGGAAGTGCAAACAGCCATGCTGGCATGCGCCCGCATTGGAGCCATACACAGCGTAGTCTTTTCTGCTTTTAGCGGCAAATCATTACAAGAGAGAATGCTGGATGCGGAAGCCAAAGTTCTCGTAACTGCGGACGGATATTACAGACGTGGAAAACAAATAGACCTGAAGGCTGAAGCCGACAAAGGAGTTGAAAGCACACCGATAGAAAAGGTTGTGGTTGTGAAGCGTACTGGAATGGAGGCTACTATGATTGAGGGCCGAGACTACTGGTGGCATCAATTAATGGAAAACGCAGGTGACTACTGCGAACCCGAAGTCACGGACAGCGAAGACCCGTTATTCATTCTTTACACAAGCGGCACGACAGGCAAACCAAAAGGAGTTGAACACCACATAGGTGGATACGCGGTTCAAGCATATTGGACGACAAGGTTGGATTTCGACCTGCATGATGAAGATGTTTTCTGGTGCACCGCCGATATCGGCTGGGTTACAGGCCACACCTATGGCTGCTATGGGCCACTTTTATGCGGCGCCACCATGCTAGAGTATGAAGGCGCCCCAAACTATCCCCAACCAGACAGATGGTGGAGCATAGTAGAAAAGTATGGTGTTACGATCTTTTACACGGCTCCCACAGCGATAAGAATGTTCATGCAGTGGGGTGAAAAATGGCCTGGAAAACATAACTTGAATAGTCTTCGAATACTCGGCACAGTGGGCGAGCCAATAAATGAAGAAGCATGGTTGTGGTATTTCCACAAAATTGGAGGTGGAAGGTGTCCAATAATTGATACTTGGTGGCAAACCGAAACTGGCGGAACCTTACTCAACTCCTTACCGGGCATAGGCCCATTCATTCCAACGGTTGCTGGCAGAAGCTTTCCTGGCACATGCCACGATATTCTAGACGAGTCTGGAAATCCCGTGGCCGTTGAAGAGGGCGGATACTTGGTTCAGAAAAGCCCCTTTGCACCAGGAATGCTTAGAAACATCTGGAGAAGACCGGAAAGATATAAAGAATACTTCAGCCCGTACGGCGAAGAATACTACTACACAAGCGATGGAGCACGAAGATGGGATGAGCTTGGGAACATTAGGTTAACTGGCCGAGTTGACGACGTGATGAAAGTTGCAGGTCACAGATTGTCAACAGCCGAGTTAGAAAACGCAATAACAAGCCATGAAGCAGCTGTGGAATGTGCAGTCGTAGCATGTCCACATGACATAAAAGGTGAAGTGCCTGTAGCCTTCGTAACGATAAAAGAGAAAATAGAGCCTTCGGATCAGCTCATAAAAGAACTGATAAAACATGTTGATGCTACGATAGGACCAACAGCCAGACCCGACAAAATAATATTCACTGATGAACTGCCGAAAACGCGAAGCGGAAAAATTATGAGGAGAATCCTAAAATCTTTGATTAGAAACGAAACTATCGGTGACACTACAACACTTATGAATCCTATGTCAGTGGAGCAACTCAAGGTGAAACTTGGCTACAGGAAATAGAACTCCTCTTTTGTGTGTACAAGAATGAGGCAAGTGAATGCGCGCGCAGACGAACTAGGAGAGCGCTTTATTTGAGTTAGTCCAAATTCCAAATGTCGTGGCCTTGGAATGTGTGAAGAATATTGTTCTAACGTGCTCTATTTTGCGCGCGCATATCACAAAGAAGAAAGCCGCGTATGTGTGCCTTGTTCAACTGTTGTGAACGTGATAGAGGACTTATGATATGATCTTGAGCTTTATGCTTGTATTGGTAATAGTGCTTGTCATAGGATTCATAATGGAGATAGTTGACGCTGCGATAGGAATGGGCTATGGGACGATTTTGGCACCTGTTTTGTTTGTAATAGGCTTTGATTTCTCTCAGATTGTTCCAGCTGTGCTGATTTCACAGCTTATTGGAGGTTTGTTGGCAAGTTGGTTTCACCATAAATTTGAGAACGCGAACTTTGCCATAAGGGGAGAACACTTCAAAGCCGCGATAGTGCTGGGCATTCTAAGTGCTGGGGGAGCTGTAGCGTCGGTGCTTGTAGCAATAAATCTGTCCACGTTCTACCTAAGTCTATACATTGGTCTGCTGGCGACCATCCTGGGGCTCGTTGTGTTTGTCACTCGTAATCGGAAATTTGTTTTTTCGTGGCCTAAAATGATAGCTATAGGATTGTTGGCGGCGTTTAACAAGGGTTTGAGCGGGGGTGGCTATGGCCCCATCGTCACGGCAGGTCAAATAATGTCAGGTGTTTCCGAGAAAAGTGCCGTGAGTATTACGTCGCTTTCGGAGGCGGTTGTGAGCCTGACCGCAGTGTTTGCCTACATGCTGACGAGAGGAAGCGTGGATTGGATTCTCACGCTTTGCTTGGTGATTAGTGTTTCGTTTTCAGCCCCAGTAGCAGCCTTCATTGTAAGACGAACAGAAAGCGGAAAACTGAAAGTGCTGATAAGTTTTGCTACATTTTTGCTTGGTCTAGCTACGATTCTAAAAGCAACTCTTTCATAACACGCACCCGTATACGCGTGATAGGATTGATCAGGATCTTGTTAACCTACTTGACAAAAGATTCCTAATTCTATCGCGGTATTGTCATTTTTACGGACTTCTTTCTATGAGAATTTTTCCATCTTTCATTGTGATCCATCGTAGTGAATCGCCATCTTTGATCTTCAAAAACTTGAATACCTTAGCTGGAACTGTTGTTCTGTGTCTGTACTTTCTGACTGTGACCTTCGTTTCTTCTATGTAAAGAACATTTTCTAACATTTCAACCCCTAGACTAATTGTTGACCTGCCATAAATATTTTGACACACCACCAAAACCCTACACGTGTCGAAAGAAGAAATATTTTGGTACACTACCAAAGCCTTAAATGCTTGAAGGACCATATATTGGTAGACTACCAATAGACTGATTCGCATGAAAATGGGAAGAAGCTGATTGTGTATGAATGCCAAATCTATGTCAATATTTAGCACCGTCAGCTGGACAATACTCGCTCTACTTTTAACGATAATTGCATGCTTTGCTATGCTGGGCAATTGGTCGATATCTTTTGCCGTTGGAATATTTTCAACTCTTCCAGAGATACTGTTCGACTGTATTCATGAAAGATTATGGGGTTGACGGAAATCTCGTCATATACTCGCACGCGCGCGCAAGGACCGTGCCAAAAAAGACCGTTATGTCATTTGCCCCCATGAGGTGATTATGCTAGATAAACGAACACAACAAGTCGGACATAGAAAGTGAAAAAATGATCTGGGGAGATTTCATAGCCCTTGTAGTTGCGGGGCTTGCATGCGGATTTGTTGATTCTAGTTTGGGAATGGGTTATGGGGTCACATCGGCCAGTGTTCTCGTGTCATTCGGCATTGCTCCAGCAATCGCGAGTGCCTCCGTTCACACAGCAGAAGCCGTCGTAGATGGGATATCGGCAGGCTTTCACCTCAAATTTGGTAATGTGAGAAAGGACCTCCTTTTGCCGTTGCTCATATTCGGAACAATCGGAGCCATTTTGGGAGCGGCGGGATTATCGTTTCTTGCCCTTGCAGCGGCAAAACCCATTGTCGCTTCACTTCTCTTGGCTATGGGATTGGTGGTTCTGATTAAGTTTCTTTTCAGATGGAAAAAAGGCGGAAAGTCGCCATCCTTACCAAATCCAGGAAAAGTAAACTATTCGAGGAAAAAAATTGCTGCTCTTGGTTTTGTCGCCGGGATCATAGACGCGTCGGGGGGTGGTGGATGGGGGCCAATCCTCACGCCAGCTTTTGTAGCGACAGGTTCAAATCCTAAGAAGGCCGTGGGAACCGTAGAGTTTACTGAGCCAATAATTTCTTTTGCCACGTTTATAACCTTTGGTCTCATCATAGGGTTTGAGAGTTTTCTGTGGAGCATTGTCCTTCCCATACTGCTCGGAGGAATTATCCTCACTCCAATAGCCGCTTACGTGTGCTCAAAAACCCCTCGAAGACTGTTAGGAATACTCGTTGGGTTGTGGGTTGTGGCTCTAAACATTCGAACGTTAATTCTGGCGCTCCTATGAACATGAAGGAAGGTTGAATACAACATCATTGTGTGCGCGCACATGTCATGCTTCAGCTTTCGAGTCCAATTCCTTCGCTGCCGGCATGCATGCGCTGAAATTGTGAGAAAGAACGTGAAGCAAGTCACAGGAGTGACTCTTGCACCCGCCGGTTTGCTGGCCTCCACAGACCAACGGAACTTCATCAACGACGCTAGAATACCCGCAATCTCATGGGGACCAGGATGGGGTAAGTCCCACGAGTTAGACGAGTACGTGGAGATCAGCCAAGTAGTGGTTTGTGTCAAGATATTGGTGTTGACTATTCTTGACCTGCTCCAATAGCGTGCGTTTGCAGAGGACAAAAAAGGGGGATGTCAGGATTTTATGAGTATTCCTTGAATTTAACTTGCCTTTTCCACAATCAAGAGAAAGTCCACGCTGGCGCCCATTCCACCTGGGGTAAACTTGGGAGTAACGTTCGGAATCATTGCTACGACCTCGCCCTCCAAGTTGTTCAAGAACTGCTCTAACTTAGTCTGGCCTGATGCCATTTTGATGTCGAACCTGTGAACTCTGTATCTTGCTTTCATCCTTTCACCTTCAAATAACTTAGAATAGGTCAGCCTAAAACAATTTTTCTCCTAATTGTTTTATAGTTTAGAACAGCGTTCGCATATGAAATTCAAGTATTGGAGAGTCACTGTAATGCGTTAGTAGGCAACCCTCTCAAACTCTCCGCGTACGATTCTCGATGCCGAGCTTACCAATTGAATGATCCGTTCGTACAATGGCTCAATGTCAGGGTCCGCATTGACCTTGTTCATAACCTCCTTACAATGCTCAAAACTCTGGTATCGGTCAAGGCCGATCCATATTTCTTCATCCCCTGTTGTGGGTAACACTTCCCAAAACCCCGTTAAACCATACTTCGATCTTTTGTTGTGCAGTCTGAAGACTTCTTCCCCATAGCCACCATGCTTGCGATAGATCTCCAGCGCCTTGTGCATGATGTTAAGGAATTCCTTTCGATGTACCTTTCGTAGACGATATATGTAGAGTTGAAGATACTTCATTTCGCTTCGCCTTATTTTGCTGCTCTGTACGCTCAAAGCATATAGTTTCTTTTGTAGTGTTCTGGGTCTTGGACGACCTCAAGTTCGTTGTCGTCGGGGTCAAGGAAGTCAGCAACTATGCCACCCCATGGCATCTTGGTGGGTTTAAGCGTGAATCTGACCCATGCTTTTTCAGTCTTTCATAAAGTGCATAAATGTCGTCTGTATCGAAGACTATTCCCGTTTGCCTTTTTCTCCGACCTCCTGCCTGTTGCATGCAAACCGATCTTAGCTAGTGGTTAATTTGGGCCCGCTTCTACATGGTTGAACGTTCTAGCGTCTAGAGCTAATGGTAAACCGAGGAATTCACAGTAGAATCCCAAGGCTCTATCCATATCAGACACGCGAATCATGCAACCAAAGACGAGTTATTCTACCAGGCTTTTCCTTCATACCTAAACCTTCGCTGAACCAGATTGCAAACAGATAATTATTGGAAGACCAATTTAGCCTTTGGCACCCAAGTGCGCATGCCACCAATCGTTAGCGTTTACGCGACATTCTTGAGCATTTCATATGCTCGTTCTTCTATATCGGCTATTTCCTTGAGAATATCGGCTACTTCCTGTTTATGCTGTTTTAACGCTGCTTCACAGAGTTTCATGATTTTCTTTCCAGACTGTCTAAATAACGTCGATGCTTCCGTCCAATTTCGTATCTTGTACTTCTTTCCCAACGCATTAAGCACATCTGCTTGCCAAAACCGCATCCCATGACTGTTTTCAAATGTTTCAGACAACAAAGGCGGTGCTGTCGCGTAGGTAACCATATGCTCAAAACACTTCTGGTTGTCCCATTCAAAGATTTCATCGGCCAATTTTCGCATGGCCGGAACACCAAAAAGTCTTACCGGAGGATTCAGAAACCGCTCAGCTTTATAGGCAAAACCTTTCTTTGCAACTTCAAGCTCTGACGGTAACTTTTCAGGAATGATGAACGCCCTTATCGTGTTTCTCTTACTCATTCCAGGCACTTTGACATCCAGAGATTTCTCAAACTCGCCATATGGAATTTCTTGAACGTCCTTGTGGCTACAATCATGCACAAAAACAAGCTGTTCCTCGTCATCATAGCCCACGACAAGAACGTAGTGAATGGGAACATGATGCCTCTTATACAGGCTTGAGTAATAATGAAGGTAATACATGTCAAGGGCACCAGCCATAACTGGCCGGCCTTCGTCAACATAATTTCTAAGACATGAAAAGGTAAACTTGAAACTTCTTCCCTCAATCATGGTTTCTTCAAATCCAATAATGTTTGCCAAATCTTTCAGCAAATACTTTGGATTTGCACCCCAATACACCATACACGGTGGGTTTGCCCTTTTGAAGCGAAGATAGGCAAAACCAGCCATGCCGCCCACTAATGAGAGGAGAAAATCAGGATAATCTGCTCCTTTCCACGCCAAAAGATCTTCTAGCCCATTAACATAACAGGTGGATTCGCATACTCTATGAGGCAATGTATGCAGCTTTTTCATGTGTTTCATCTCTTGCGCACTTTCTTTCACCCATATAAGCCAACAAAAATATTAATCCTCCTCGGGCGGAGATATTCCCTGTGCACGAGATATTTCTTGTCTAAACTACCAGTTTATGTTGTTCAAGAAGTGGTTTGATTTGAGCAAGTCTCAGAAAAAGATTGTGGGTCACGCGCGAGAGAGAATCTCAAATGTTTTTTTATATGCGAACGTAAGTCAAACGAAATTTGCACACATGCAGGTACGCTGCTTCTACGTACTCGCTGAATAACAAATCATCCTTATCTGGGAAATATTTGAAATCGTGTCCCACCTCTTCATATATGTGCTTCATTATTTGTATCTCAAGAATCTTGGCTCCGCCTCCAAGAATATTTTCCAAAGCATTGGCAAACTCTTGAATCTTGTTGGGAATATCGTGCTTCTTGATTGCAAAATTCTTTTCCAGACAAAAATAAATCGCTTGTTTTGAAGAATCTCCAAGCGAAGACAGCGCCTCGTCTACTGCCTCCAGCAAAAGCTTCTCGAAATCACGATTGCGCGCGGGTGGCGATTCTAAGGTGAATAGTTTCATCAACTTCATCTCTTTATGTAGTTTTGTAGAACTGTTTTAGTGTTCTACTCGCATACAGCTCATAGCATATTGTATCGTATGATTCAATATATACCTTGTTTCGAATATCGATATATTCCGAAATTCGATATATCTACTCGAAGAGACACATCGACGCCAGCCTTTTTTCATTGTGTGCAGATGCGTTGGGGAAATGGAGAGCTGAAATGTGCGTGCGTGCCCGTAAAGGTAATAGCGTCTTGGCGACACAGTGTGGGATAATGAGGAGGAATTTTGATGAAGAGACGTGGTCACATCAAAAGATTAGCACACGTTACCGTGGGAGTGTCAGATCTTAAGAGATCCGTGTCTTTCTTTCAAAACGTCATTGGCCTTGAGAAAATAGGCGAATGGCCTACCTATGCAATTTTTGACATCGGGGGAGTAACGTTCGGCTTGGAGCCGAAAGCAAAAACAGAGATTTGTCTGCTTGTCGACGACGTTGACGAAGCCTATCGAGATCTTAAGGATAAAGGAGCCAAATTCGCAACTGCGCCGAAGGACCAGCCTTGGGGTGTTCGAGACGCAACTTTCGTGGACTCTGACGAAAACACTTTCGTCATCGAGTCGCTCCAATGCAAGGTCTGTGGCAAGATCTGCCAAAACTATCGCGAACTTCTTGAAGAACACTTGAAAAAACACAAGCCGGAAAAGTAGCAAACCAGAATCTACACGTGCGCATGCATGCCGAAGTTTTTATTTTGGATGTCGGTGAAGAATAGATGGAATTGTGTAGTACAAAGAGATGGTTAACTTGAGTAAAACTGTGATGGAGTTATGTTTTGCCATTAGAGGTCAAACGGCAATAGTGACCGGTGCTTCAAGCGGGTTGGGTATAACCTTTGCTGAAACATTGGCTGAACGTGGAGTAAACGTTGTCGTTGGCGCTAGAAGATATGAAAGACTCGTCAAGTTGGCTGGAGACCTTTCCAATAAATATGGCGTTGAAGTGGTTCCTGTCAAAGCAGACGTGACTCAAGAAGACCAGGTAATCAACATGGTAAAGACCGCTACAGAAAAGCTTGGATCGCTGGAAATAATAGTTAACAATGCGGGAGTCGCATCTCTGAGTCCATCTATTGATATGAGGATCGAAGAATGGAAAAAAGTGATAGATGTCAATCTGACAGGTGTCTTCTTATGCGCGAGAACTGCCGCGCGCGAGATGATCAAGCAAAAATACGGAAAAATAGTGAACATTGCTTCCATTTACGGAGCAGTAGGCGATGTATTTCCCGCAGCGCCATACTACGCGTCTAAAGGAGCAGTCATAAACCTAACAAGAGCTTTAGCCGTTGAGTGGGCACCTTACAAAATAAATGTGAATGCCATTGCCCCAGGGTTTTTCCCAAGTGAAATGACAGGACCAATTTTCCAAGATAAAAAATCGTTGGAACACATCCTTTCCAGAACGCCCTTGGGAAGAACGGGAGAGCCGTTAGACTTGAAAGCAGCACTCATATACCTCACGTCCCCCGCCTCTAACTATGTCACTGGACAGACAATATTCGCTGATGGAGGATGGACAGCACTTTAAGGTGCGCCCGCGCCATTCACTTGCAGCTATTATAAACGACAGTTTGGTTGAATGAATCTATGGCGGCCTCATACCAGTGGCTGAGGTCCTGAAGGGAATATCCTCAAGTGAACTCTATTGTCCAAATTCCCTTTTCATTTTCGTTCGCGCGCGCGAGAAGATAAAAACTGAACGATAGAAGCTTTGAGAGATGGGAATGTCAGAACCTAAACTTCAATCAGAGCTTACTCTTTTCGATGTGACAAATCTTGTGGTAGGGGCAATCATTGGATCAGACATTTATGTGGCTTCATCTTTCGGGGCGGGTTTACTCGGTCCATTTTCGATTTTGGTGTGGGTTGTCGCTGGAGTCATAGCAATTGTAATTGCTCTATGTTTTGCCCAATGTGCCGCAATTCTTCCAAAAGTCGGCGGACCATATGCAGATGTTAGAGAAGCGTGGGGTCCCTTTGCGGGATTCATTATTGGATGGTCGCTCTGGCTTGCTGAATGGATCTCACTCGCTGTTTTTCCGTTGGCGTTCACTCGTTATTTGATGTTTTTCTTTCCTAATCTTGAATGGATGTATCAAACACTCGTCAAAGGATTGTTTGTGGCTTTCCTTGCTCTAACAAATATAATAGGCGTTAAGGCAGCGGGAAAAATAAATGACTTCCTCACCGTAGTCAAACTGGCTCCCCTGATTTTCTTTTCAGGAGCTGGTCTAATTTCAATAATGCTTCAAACCAATGTAGCGGCATCGAATCTTTCGCCGTTTTTTCCATTTGGCACGTCAAATTTCGGGTTGGCTCTTGTCTTAGTATTTTGGGCATATGCGGGCTTTGAAATCTCAACTATTCCGGCAGACGAAATTAAAGACCCAGCTAAAACAATTCCAAAGGCTATAATGGTTGGACTTTCAATCGTAACCGTCTTCTATTTAACGACTAATGTTGTGCTTTTCGGGGTCCGCTCTTGGAGCCAACTCGCTTTGGATAATGCACCCTTGGCTTCAGCAACCAATACAATTTTAAGCGTAAATCCTACGTTGGCGCTTGTTGGTGGAGCAATCGTTGGAATAGGAGCATTAATCTCCGTGGCTGGTTCTGACGAGGCCGGATGCATGCATGCAAACGATTCGAGAAAGAAAAGTAAGGCATGCATACTATAATCATACCTTGATTCTTCAGACCGCGCGTGCATGCTGAGAAAGATTTATGACACGGCCAATCTGAGGATTTCGGAGTAGCCGTTCCAAACCACTCGGCGGAAACATGAATGAAGAGAATACTGGCAATAACATTCCTTAACTATTTCGTATCTGGAGGCCTTACACTAACGATCCCATTATTGCTTCTAGAAAGAAACGTCGATTTGGCAGAGATTGGAATCGTTTTATCTGTTTTGCCTTTAGTCTTTATGGTAGTTCGTCTGTTTTTGGCTGCACTTGCAGATCTTGTGGGGTGGGCTCGATTCTACCTCCTGCTAAACTGGCCTGGAACTCTCTTTTCAACTTTGATATACTTCATTGCAAATTCCACTCCCGCCTTTCTTTTTGGAAAGATCGTTGAAGCAGTCAAAGAATCTTCCTACTGGGCTGTGAATCGAACTGCTATCTTCTCAATGTCTCCTAAGCAAAAGGAAAAGGAAGCCACAAAGAATATTGCTGTTATATGGCTTTCCACTGCCATTGGCAGTGCAGTATCGGGGATAGGGATCGCTTACATGGGATTCTCGTTCACACTGAGCGTTTTGATTTTTGCATCAGTCACTATCGGGATTCCAGCAGCCATGCTTTGGCAAACTCGGAGACAAAGTTCGAAGCCAAAAATTCCGCGAGACATTTCCTTACTTGATCCAAGGGGTAGAGGGAGAACATTTTGGTTTGTCTCATTCACTGCGTCATTCTTTCGTCTTGCACAATATCCGCTGATAGTATTACTTCTGCCCGTTTTCATGGTGCAACAACTGAGATACAGCTACATTGCCATAGGGATAGTCTATATGCTTTACAATATGATAGCTTCTTTTGCAGCATTTACCACCCTCAAGATGTCGCTTGGGGTTGGACGGGTTGTCATTCAGAGCCTAATCGCCTTGTTTGCAGGGTTTCTGTTAGCAAACTCAGGCATTTACTTCCCCGCGCTCGTCTTGGCATTAGCTCTCGCACACGGACTTGGAATAGGCTTTTATGAGTCTATTATTGCCAAAGCCACAAAGAACAGACTGACTGTATCCTTCGATATAGGGCTGCTCATCATACCTCAGAGGCTTGCCGAGTTCGCTTCTGTGCTATTTGCCGGGTTTGTTGCCCAATCTCTGGGATACATGCCTGTCTTTGTCTTCCTAGGGTTTATCTTCATGGTTTTCTCTGTTCTCTCCTTGCATGCTCTAAGAGCATAAAACAGATCAAAGCGCGTGCGCAAACGAAAATAATCAATGAAAAAAGGCTTACCAACAAACCATGAAAAGCTACTAAAAACCCGCTTTTGATGACTAATGGAGATGTCCCCCGCAAAACCCCCTCTTTTTATGTTTTTTATGCGTTGGCTATTAACTTGACTTCATAGCCATAGGATTCTAACATTGTGCGCAGTATTCGCGTGTTGTATGTAAAAGTGCTCTCACCGCAGCCTGTACCACGCCACCCAGGAAGATCAAATTTTGGCTATCTCTCAATGAGATGTTGC